>JGI24723J26617_10000106_pt1 | contig 88673 bp, 79 predicted proteins | sample Cruoilmetagenom6_FD_26617 | JGI IMG/M metagenome (IMG submission 26617) | reverse complement strand
CCGCCACTTGGTACCTCGCGATTGGTGACAAGTTGAACAAGCTGGTCTTCGCCACCGGACGGGTAGATGGTGGGNACCTGTTTCAAGACGATGCGGTCATCATCGAGCTCGGCAAGCGCATCACCCAGTCGCTTGATGGCTTCGGGCTTGTCACTCTCGACTGCGACGAAGCAGACGTCGACCTGCAGCGCGTGCATCAGAACCTGTGCGCCACTGAGTATTTCAGTCGCGCGCTCCCGCATCAATACGTCGTCGCAACTGATGTAGGGCTCGCACTCAACGCCGTTCAGGATCAGGTATTCGGTCTCGCAGGTCCGGGCCTGCATGAGTTTCTGGGCAGTCGGGAATACAGCGCCGCCGAGGCCAACGATGCCGCCATCGAGAATACGCAATAACAGGTCGGCCGGCGCCAGTGACTGGTAGTCGTCCTCCGGCGTATTGGCAATAGACTCATCTCTGCTATCGCACTCGATCACGATACAGGGCGCCTTGTCTCCGTGGCGGCGTGAGACAGGCCAGCTTTCGATCGCAACAACTGTGCCCGAAGAAGATGCATGCACGGGCGCGCCGAGTTCACCGTCCGGCTCGGCAATGAGTTGCCCCTTGAGTACACGGTCGCCAATACCGACGACAGGTTGTGCCGGCTCCCCGACGTGTTGCTCGATCGGCAGGACAAGTTGTGACGGTACCGGTACTTCAATGATCTGTTGCGATGTTGATTCCTGTTTGTGCCCCTGCAAACGCAAACCACCGTGCAGCTTGCCAAGATCATAGGTAGGTGCGCTCACGACAATGGCCTCATCGTGATGCAATCCACCGGGCAGGGCGCGATGCAAAGTTCACAGCCGGTGCATTCGCTCTCGATGACTGTATGCATGAACTGATGCGCACCGACGATCGCATCGACCGGGCAAGCATTGCGGCAGTGGTAGCAGCCGATGCACGCGGCTTCGTCGACAACGGCAACTGACGGCACGATGCTTTCTGCCAGCGGAATCGGCTCCCTGCCGAGGAGGCGGGCAAGTCGCCGTATGGTGTCGTCGCCACCCGGTGGGCAAAGGTTGATTGTCGCCTTTCCGTCGACGACGGCAGCCGCATAAGGCCGGCAGCCCGGATAGCCGCACTGGGCGCACTGTGTTTGCGGCAGCAGGTCATTGACCTGGTCCACGAGGTTGCCAGTGCCGGGTGGCAGGCGTCCGTGCGCATAACTCAGCGCGAGGCCCGCGATGAGCGCAATACCGGCGATTGTAAGTACGGCGATCCACATACCGTGGCATCAGGGCCGTGCCATGCCCGAGAAACCCATGAACGCCAGCGACATGATGCCAGCGGTCATCAAGGCAATGGCGGTCCCGCGAAAGGGGGCGGGTATATCGGCGGCGTCAAGACGCTCGCGAATAGCGGCAAACATGATAAGGACGAGTGCGAACCCGACCGACGCGCCGAAGCCGTAGAAGATGGATTGCACGAAGCCTTTGGATTGCTGCACGTTGAGCAGTGCGATGCCGAGCACCGCACAATTAGTCGCGATCAGCGGAATGTAGATGCCGAGCACCTGGTCCAGCATGGGGCTCATGCGGCGCACCATGATCTCGGTGAACTGCACACTTGCGGCTATTACCAGAATAAAACCTATCGTGCGCAGGTATTCGAGATCGAGCGGGACCAGCACATATGTGTGTAACAGGTACGCGGTGGCGGAGGACAGCGTGAGGACAAACGCCGTTGCCAGCGACATGCCCATCGCCGCTTCCAGGTTTCGCGACACGCCGAGAAACGGGCAGAGCCCGAGGAAGCGCACCAGTACGAAGTTGTTAACCAGTACTGTGCTGATGAGAATGACGAAAAGCTCGATCATTCCCCTAGTTTAATGATTACTTGACGCGCATGCCCGGTTTTGCGCCGTCGTCGGGTGACAACAGGAAGATATTCTCGCCACCAGGCCCCGCCGCGAGCACCATGCCTTCCGAAACGCCGAAGCGCATCTTGCGTGGGGCGAGGTTCGCTACAACGATGACGTGACGGCCGACCAGGGTCTCTGGGTCGTACGCCGCCTTGATGCCGGCAAACACCTGGCGTTGGCTGTCACCGACATCGAGCGTCAGGGCAAGCAGTTTGTCTGCACCTTCCACGGGCTCGGCTTTTTCGATCTTCGCGATACGCAGATCGACCCTCATGAAATCATCGATACTGATGATGTCGTCTTTCTGTTCGGTTTCGGCCACAGGCGTGCTCTCTTTGGACTGTTCCACCATGCGTGCCACCTGGTCGCCTTCGACACGGGTGAGCAGAGGTTTGAATTTGGGCAGGGTTGCAGCGAGCAACGGCGAGGACGCGTCGTGCCAGTGCCACTTGTCTTCATTCAGGTAGGCGCGTGCATCATTCGCAACCACGGGAATAACTGGCGACAAATAAACCATGAGGCTGCGGAACATGTTGATGCCCTGTGTACACACAATCTGCACGTCGGGCAGTTTGTCCTCGTCTTTTGCCATCACCCACGGTTTATGTTCGTCGATGTAGCGATTTGCCTTGTCCGCCAACGCCATGATGAGGCGCATTGCCTTTGAGTACTCGCGATTCTCGTAGTGTGCTGCAATCGCATCGGACGCACCGGAGAACTCGGCGAACAAGTCGTCGTCTGCGAGCGTATCGGACAGAACGCCATCGAAGCGTTTGCTTATAAAACCGGCACAGCGGCTGGCGATATTCACCAGTTTGCCGACCAGGTCCGAATTGACGCGCGCAATGAAGTCTTCGAGGTTGAGGTCGATGTCTTCAATCGTCGGACCGAGTTTCGCGGCGTAGTAGTAGCGCAGAAATTCCGGGTTCAGGTTGTCGAGGTAGGTGCGAGCCTTGATAAAGGTGCCGCGCGATTTCGACATTTTCTGACCGTCAACGGTCAGGAAACCATGTGCGTAGACACTGGTCGGCGTGCGGTAGCCTGAGCCATTGAGAACGGCTGGCCAGAACAGCGTGTGAAAATACATGATGTCCTTGCCGATGAAGTGGTACAGCTCGGCATCACTGTCCGCTTTCCAGTAATCGTCGAACGCCAGTCCTTCGGTGCGATCACACAGGTGTTTGAAACTCGCCATGTAACCAACAGGCGCATCGAGCCAGACGTAAAAGTACTTGTCCTCTGTGCCGGGAATGCGGAATCCGAAATAGGGTGCATCCCGGGAGATATCCCAGTCCTGCAGGCCAGCTTCGAACCACTCGTCGAGCTTGGCGACGACGTTCTTATCGAGCTTCGCATCAGTCATCCAGTTGCGGAGCCGTTCCTCGTACTCACTGAGTTTGAAGAAATAATGCTCGGATTCGCGCTTGACCGGGGTCGTGCCTGACAGTACGGACTTCGGGTCGATCAGGTCCTCAGGTGCATAGGTGGCACCGCACACTTCGCACGCGTCGCCGTACTGGTCTTCGCTCTTGCAGCGCGGGCACTTGCCTCGGACGAATCGGTCCGGGAGGAACATGCCTTCCTGTTCGTCGTAGGATTGTTCGATCGTCCGCGTGTAGATGTCGCCGCTGTCCCGCAGGGCCTCGTACATGCCGCCGACGATCTCCTCGTTCTCGGGCGAGTGCGTCGTATGATAGTTGTCAAACTCAATCCCGAAATCATCGAAATCGTTGACGAACTCCTTTGTAAAGCCCGCAGTCAGTTCTTCGGGGGTGATGCCGAGCTCGCGCGCTTTAAGCATGATCGGTGTGCCGTGCGAATCTGACGCGCACACGTAAATACAATCGTGTCCGCGGAGCTTTTGGAAGCGCACCCAGATATCGGTCTGGATGTATTCGACGAGATGACCCATGTGCGGCGAGCCATTGACGTACGGCAGGGCACTGGTGACGAGGATTTTTCTGGGGCTGTCTGACATGGGGCGCGATTATGACACGCCGGGCAAGTTATTCCATGTCTTTGACTTGCTCGAACTTGTGTTTGTTGTCGGCCTGCAGGTAGGCCTCGTGGCCCGATATCCAGCCTTTTTCAACGAGGTCCATGAGTGCCTTGTCCATGGCCTGCATACCTGACGCGCCACCACTCTGGATGGCTGTTTCGAGCTGGTCGAGCTTGCCCTGGCGAATCAGATTTGCGACGGCCGACGTATTGATCATGATCTCGAGCGCCGCCGCTCGACCAGGGCGGTGAATCGTCGGCAAAAGCTGCTGCGATATGACACCGCGCAGCGAGGTCGAGATCATCGTCCTGATGTGCGATTGCTTGTCCGCCGGGAACGAGTTGATGATGCGGTCGACCGTTTGGCCGGCACCGTTGGTGTGTAGCGTTCCCATGACGAGAATACCCATCTCGGCCGCTGTCACAGCAATACTGATCGTCTCAAGGTCCCGCATTTCGCCGACCAGAACCACGTCCGGGTCTTCGCGCAATGCGGAGTGCAGTGCTTCCGCGAAGCCCGGGCTATGAACACCGACCTCGCGCTGGCTGATCAGGCAGCCCTTTGCCTTGTGAACGAATTCGATCGGGTCTTCGATCGTCAGGATGTGACCCTTCATGCGCCGGTTCATCTCGTCGATCATAGCGGCGAGCGTCGTAGACTTGCCTGAGCCGGTCTTGCCGGTAACGAGGATCATGCCTGACGTGTACTTGCACAGCTGGTGTACGACTTTCGGCATGTTCAGCTCTTCGAGCGACATCGCCTTCGATGGGATTGCCCTGAAGATTGCGCCGACGCCATTGATATGCCGGAATGCGTTAACGCGAAACCTGGATATTTCGGGGATTTCGTAGGCAAAGTCTACAGCGTCTTCCCTTTCGAATGTTCGTTGCGCTGTGCCATCCATAATCTCAAAGACGGCGTCCTGCACGAAGTCGATCGTAAGTTTCTCGTCCATGAGGTTTTTCAGCCCGCCATGCACGCGTATACGTGGCGGGTCGCCTGACAGGAAGTGCAGGTCTGATGCACTTTGCTGCAGGGCCGCCTGGAGGAACTTGTCCATTTTCTTCATGACATCAGACCTTTGAACCGTCGCCGATATCGATCGTCGGGAACATATCGGTGTCAGTTACAAAGCGCTGGAATTTTTTCTTGTCATTCGCGTAGCGAATAGCGTCGTCGGGGTCGACCTCTTTGGCGTTTATTGCGTCAAGGAGCGCCTGGTCCATGACCTGCATGCCAAGGTCTTTACCGGTTTGTAGTTGTGATGCGACCTGGTGTGTCTGATCGGTCGTGATCAGCTTGGCGATGGCACGGTTGTTCACGAGAATTTCAAAAATTGCGCGACGGCCGCGGCCGTCTGGTGTCTTGACGAGCACCTGCGTGACCACAGCTTTCAGGCTCATGGCGAGGAAGCCCTTGGTCTGCTCGCGCAGTTCGCCGGGCAGGGCATCGATAACTCGATCGATGGTCTTTACAGCGCCGGTCGTATGCAAGGTGCCGAGCACGAGGTGGCCGGTTTCCGCGGCCGTCATAGCCATGGAGATGGTCTCTGCATCGCGAAGTTCGCCGACAAGAATTACGTCGGGATCCTCGCGCATGGCCGAGCGTACTCCATCGGCAAAACTGACAACGTGCGTGCCGACTTCGCGCTGGATTACCTGGCTCTGCTTGCTCGGGTGTACAAACTCGATAGGGTCTTCGAGGCTGATGATATTGAGGTTCCGGGTTTCGTTCAGGTGGTCGATCATTGCGGCCAACGTGGTCGATTTACCTGTGCCCGTACTGCCAGTGACGAGCACCATGCCCTGGTGGTAATCGCAGAAGTCCTTGAGGATAGCGGGTACGTGCAACTGGTCGAGTGTGGGAACGTCGCCGGGAATGTTGCGGAATACGGCGCCCATGCCCGTTGCTTTGCGAAATACGTTCACGCGGAAGCGGCCGCCTTCTTCACCGACGTAGGAGAAGTCCAGGTCGTGACCCTCGTTTAGACGTTCCTTTTGCTTGTTCGTCAGGATCTCGTGCAGATAGGTTTCAAGCTCGGTGTCGGCCAACTGGCGAAACTTGATGGGCAGCAGGTCGCCATTCATGCGCAACATCGGCGGAATGCCGACGGCCAGGTGAATGTCGGAACAGCCTTGCGCCAGGCCAAGTTTCAGGAATGAGTCGATGCGTGCCATATCTGGGCTCAGAGTTTAACGGTATCGAGTGCGTCTGTAAGCTCTTCCATCGACTGGTAACGCTTGGTCTTGTCGACAGACATGGCCTTGATGATGATCGCAGCGAAGTCGTCAGGCAGGTCGGGGTTAATCTCCTGGCAGCCTTTCGCCTTGCCCTGGACGTGCTGGTACATGACTGACATGTGGTCGCCGCGACTATATGGCGGTATGCCCGTACACATCTCGTACATGATGACGCCGATGCTGTAGACGTCTGCAGTTTCGTCGACTTTCTTGCCGAGAATCTGTTCCGGCGCCATGTATTTTGGCGAGCCAATGACATAGCCCGTCTTCGTTAGCTGTGTGTCACCGCTGCTGGCCGCCGCTGCCACACCAAAGTCCACAATTTTAAGCAGCCCTTCGTCATTTACCAGGATATTGGCGGGCTTCAGGTCGCGGTGAATGACGCCGGCCTGGTGCGCGATGGTCATGCCGGTTGCCATATCGCGAGAGAAGCCCAATGCTTTCGCAAGGTCCATGGGCTTGCTGTCCGGGATCTCGCCCGAGAGCGTGTGTGACTTGAAATACTCCATCGAGATGGCGTAGCAGCCCTGCAGGTGCAGGAAGTCGTAAATTCGTATGACATTGCGATGAGTAATTTTGCGCGAGTAGCGTAACTCGTGGACGAAACGTTTCATCATCTCTTCGTCTGATGAGACATTCGGGTTCAGGAACTTGAGAATGAGCTGTTCGTCGACGACCTCATCCTCTATGAGCAGCACGGTACCGAAAGCACCCTTACCGATTTTCTCGATGTATTTGTAGCGCCCCTCGATGACATCACCAGGTTTCAGCTTGGAGATATCAAGAACGGCAGGTGCCATGGCAGCGGGTTCGGCAGGACTTGGCACGATCTCACCATCACCATCGGCTTGTGCGACGGCACTCGCTTCCTTGGCTTCATGCAGCAATTGCTCGAGTTCGTCGTTGTCCACAAGCATCGTCTTTGTGTTCTCGGCGATTTTCTCGGCGCGAGCATTCTGTTCCATGACGGTCGGCGAAAACCTGTCGTCGAGATCCTTGAGTGCCTTGTCAGCGGCATTAATCATTGTGACGTCTTCGGACTGCTTGAATTTCTTAAGCAGATTTCGAACCGTTTCTGCCTGGGAGTCATTCGTGAGGTGTGCGATGGCCTTGATTGCCTCAAGCTGGACCTCCCGCTCCGGGCGCTTGAGCATGGGCAGGATCTTGCCGATGTGCTTGTGCGAACCGAGTTTGCCAAGCGCCCGAATCAGAACCGTGTCCGTCTTGGGGTTCTGGCCGAGCATGCCCTCGAGTTTCGGCACGGCCTTGGTGCTGCCGATCTTGGACAGGGCGTCGATAGCACGTTCGCGCACCCACCAGTCCGTGTCATCGGTGGCCTTGATCAGGTGGTCTTCCGCACGATCGCTCTTGGTCGCGTTCAGGATCTCGATTGCCGTACGACGGATCTCTTCATCTTCGTCGCCGATGAGGCTAACGACCGAATCGACGACGCGCGGGCCGCCGATTTCTGCCAGCGCGTCACCGGCGCGCGAGCGGACCCACCAGTCGTCATCCTTAATGGCGCTGAGCAAGTCCTTGACTGAACTCTCACCGCCAATCTCGTTTAGCACCTCTACGGCTGCGCGACGAGCGTATTCCGATTCATCCTTCAGCGCAGTAACGAGATACTTGACCGTATCCGGATGATTGGCCCTGATGAGCACATCAACCGCCTTGCTTTGGACGTCGAGATCCGGGTCTGTCAGGACGTCTGCGACCTTTTCGATATTGATATTTCCGCCGCGAGAACCCAAGGCGCCAAGGGCCGCGCCGCGAACCATTTTGTTCGTGTCCTTGAGCTGCATTTCGAGTGCCTGGTTGATTTCAGGCTTGTCAAACTTGGTGAGCAGCTGCATCAGGTGAATCTTGATAACGGGGTCTTTACCACCCATGCGGGCAATCAGGTCGCCGATCATTTCCGGCTTGATCGTGTCCTGGATGATCTTGAAAATCGCGGCCGTTTCCTTGGGCTCGCAATCGTAGGCGCGCTGCAGCAGTTCGTGAATGGACAGGTCCTGCTTGTGAACTCTGAGGATTTCGATCAATGCGGCTTTTGAGACTTCTTCGTCCTCGAAGAATTCAAGCAGGGCATTCGCGTTGTAATCCGTGCTGCTGGACAGTGCCCAGGCGGTGCCCGACACCACGCGCTCGTTGCCGTCGGCAAGGCCTTCGCGGTACAAGTCGAGATTCTTGTCGTTGACGAGCGCGCCCAGGATATCGACGAGTACCATCGTGTGGGTCTTGTCGGAGAGGGCGAGGGCGTCAATGATCTTGGGCACGGCCTTGCTGCCGGCTTTCTTGAGCTTGTCGACGAGTTTCTGGGCGCTTGCGGATGACGGATCCTGCTCAGCGACAAGCTGAGACAGAACCTGGTCAGAGCGGAATGACGCGAGGAAATTCATCGCCGCATCCCTGCGCCGGCCATCATTGCCAGTGATTTCAGTGTTTTCGCCAAACTATGTTTCGCTCTTGCCCTAAGCGCCGACGCGGCATTATGCCACATTGATTCATACACATTGCCCGCCAATGCTGGCGTTCAGCCGATTGAGGCCAGTACAATGTGCCCCCGATTCGCCGGCCGGAGCCGGTACCTCACAGGGGAATTTTACCTAATGCAGACGAGCGAAGTGTGACCGTGTCAACAGATTCAGAAGCCAGCAACTTCTTAAATTCCATCGACTTATCGCTAGTCGGGCGGCCCTTGGGGGATATTGCGCGAATCCGCGACGCATCCGCCAGTGACGGCGTACTCAGTGCAGCAATAGATTTCGGGTTTCCCTGTGAAAGCGCGCATGCGGCGATTCGGGAAGAAATCTTAAGCGCCATTGGCGCCGAGCCTGGCCTTCAGCCTGGTGAATTGGCGCTGACGACACGCATCACGCGCCATGCCGTACAGCGAAATCTCAAGCCTATCGATGGCGTCAAGAATGTGATCGCAGTGGCTTCCGGCAAGGGAGGCGTCGGCAAATCGACTGTGTCGGCGAACCTGGCGCTCGCGCTTTCCGCGGAAGGCGCCTCTGTCGGGGTACTCGATGCCGATATTTACGGTCCGAGCCAGCCCCAGATGCTGGGGACTGTCGGCCAGGTACCGGACAGCAAGGATGGCAAGACCATGTTGCCGCTGAGGGCGCATGGCTTGCAGATCATGTCGATGGGGGCGCTGGTCGACGCTGACCAGCCCATGGTGTGGCGCGGGCCGATGGTGACATCTGCGTTGAACCAACTCGCCACACAAACCAACTGGGAGGACCTCGACTACCTGATCGTGGATATGCCGCCTGGCACGGGCGATATCCAGCTCACGCTGTCGCAGCAGATTCCGGTCGCAGGGTCTGTGATCGTCACTACGCCGCAGAACATTGCGACGCTTGATGCGCGGAAGGGCCTGGCGATGTTCCGCAAGGTCGCTATTCCCGTGCTTGGGGTCATCGAGAACATGGCCACTCACATCTGTTCGAACTGCGGGCATGAAGATGCAATTTTCGGCGCTGGTGGCGCCGACAAGATTGTCGAAGATTTCGAAGTACCGTTGCTGGGCCGCTTGCCGCTCGACGGGCGCATTCGCGAGCAGACAGACGCCGGCAAGCCGACAGTGGTGGCTGAGCCGGACTCTGCAATCGCACAGTCTTACCGTGAAGTGGCCTGGAATGTTGGTGCCGCGCTAGCCGCTGAGCGTGTGGACCACAGCGCGAAGTTCGGGAACATTGTCGTTGAGGGAGGCAAATGAGCATCAAGGCTGACCTGTGGATTCGCCGCATGGCCGAGGAGCGCGGCATGATCGAGCCGTTCGAACCCGGTCAGGTCCGCGAGAACGAGCAGGGGCGGATTGTCAGCTACGGTACATCAAGTTACGGCTACGACGTGCGCTGCTCCGATGAATTCAAGATATTCACGAATATCAATTCGGCCATTGTTGACCCAAAGGCTTTCGACGAAACCAGTTTTGTCGACGTGAAGAGCGACGTCTGCGTTATCCCCCCCAATTCGTTCGCGCTCGCACGCACGGTCGAATTCTTCCGGATCCCGCGCACCGTACTGACAATTTGTCTTGGCAAGTCGACTTATGCTCGCTGCGGCATCATCGTCAATGTCACACCGCTCGAACCGGAGTGGGAGGGGCATGTCACCCTCGAGTTTTCGAACACAACGCCGCTCCCGGCGAAAATTTACGCGAACGAAGGCGTCGCGCAGATGTTGTTTCTCGAGTCGGACGAGCCCTGCGAGACGTCGTACAAGGATCGCGGTGGAAAATACCAGGGCCAGACCGGCGTCACTCTGCCGAAGGCATGACAGCTCGGTGCGTGCCCACAGTTGGCCACTCAGTATTTCATATTGTGAAATATTCATAAATAAATCAACTAGATAGGTACAAATTCGCATTGCCAGGGCCAGGCGGTGCCGTGGAGACTCATTAATCCTTGAATCGTCTTCGGGATAAACTCATGCGGATAACAGTGTTGGGAGCGGGCTTGGTGGGCGGCGCAATCGCGTTGGACCTGGCTCGGGAGAAGAATTGGGCAATTCGTGCTGTTGACCGTTCCGCTGAATCATTGTCGAAGCTGCTCGGACATGCGCAAATCGAGACCACCTGCAAGGATATTGCTGACGAAAGTGCATTGCTGTCGGTCATCAGTGACGCCGACCTGGTCGTGAACGCGATGCCAGGTTCATTGGGCTATGAGACGATGCGTCGCGTTATCGACGCGGCCAGGGATGTGGTCGACATTTCGTTCTTCGGCGAGGACCCGTTTACCCTGGACACGCTGGCACAGGAACGTGGCGTGACGGCGATCGTGGACTGTGGTGTCGCTCCTGGGCTTTGCAATGTCATTGCCGGGTACGTCCACAACGACATGGATCGAGTGGACAGCTACGTCTGCCTTGTTGGCGGTATACCCGTCGTTCGCTCCTGGCCCTACGAATACAAGGCCGTGTTCTCGCCACTGGACGTAATGCAAGAATTCACGCGTCCGGCGCGCTTTGTGGAATATGGCAAGCTCGTGGTACGTCCCGCCTTGTCCGATGTGGAATTGATCGACTTCATGGGTGTCGGCACGCTTGAGGCATTCAATACGGATGGCCTGCGCAGCCTGGCGGTTACGCTCGACATTCCATTCATGAAAGAGAAGACGATGCGCTACCCGGGCCACGCCAACCTGGCACGTGTATTCCGCGAGACGGGTCTGTTCAATACTCAACCCGTCAACATCAACGGGGTGGATGTCAGGCCGATTGATCTGACGTCCAGATTGTTGATCGAGCAATGGCGCTTGCAAGAGGATGAAGAGGACCTGACGGTCATGCAAGTGATCATTGAGGGAGAGAAAGACGGCCTGCGGGAACGGCGAGACTTTTTCATGTTGGACCGCTTTGATCCCATCACGAGAACGACTTCTATGGCACGGACCACAGGCTATACCTGCGCTGTTGCAGTGCGCCAGGTCATTGCTGGCCTGTTCAGGCGCAAGGGCATTTGCCCGCCGGAATACCTCGGTGCTACCGACGGCTGTTTCGCGGACATGCGTGCAGAACTCGAGCAGCGAAACATCCAGGTGCAGGAAGTGGTGACCAAGCTGCCTGCGACCTCCGAGCAAGACGAGCAAAACCCGTTTCTCAGAAAAATTGCGTGACAGGCCAACGCGGACTTCTCAATTAAATGAACGGGCCAGCGGTTCCTCGGCGAGGATGCCGTCCATCCAGCTCCTGCCGTCGCGGTAAATTATTCGCCCCGAACCGACCAATCCAGCCGCTTCCGGATAAATCTGGTGTTCAATCGCCTGCACGCGCGTTTGCAGTTCGTCGGCAGACTCGCCGGGGTTGATCCGTAACCGGCCCTGCAAAATGCACGGACCGCCGTCGAGTTCCTCGGTGACAAAATGTACCGTGCTGCCATGCCATTCCTCACCCGCATCAAGGACACGCTGGTGCGTATTGAGCCCCGGGTACTTTGGCAACAGTGCAGGGTGGATATTCAGGACCCTCCCCTTGTAGTGGTCGACAAAGGTGGGGCTCAGTATGCGCATAAAGCCGGCGAGTATGAGCAACTGGGGATTGAAGCGATCCAGTTCCTCGATAACCGATTGGTCAAACGATTCGCGATCCGGGAAATCGCCGTGTCGAACACAGGCTGTAGGAATGCCGGCTTTCTCAGCGCGCTCCAGGCCGAAGGCGTCGGGCCGGTTGCTGAAGACGACACAGAGTTTCAGGTCGAGGTTCCCGGATGCAACTGCATCGATAAAAGCCTGCAGGTTGGTGCCCGACCCGGAGATCAGGATCGCGGTTCGGCAGGACATCAGACGTACTGCACTTCCTGGTTGCCCGGAATGACCGTGCCCAGCTGCCAGGCCGATTCGCCCTGTTCGTTCAGCAGGTCGATCGCTTGCGGGGCGTAGGCGGGATTAACCACGACGACCATTCCGATACCGCAATTGAATGTACGCCGCATTTCGGCGGTCTCGATATTGCCCTGCTGCTGCAGGAAATCGAATACGGGCCCCTGTTCCCACGACGTCGTATCGATCGCCACGTCAAGATCGCCATGCAGCACCCGTGGAATGTTCTCCGTGATGCCACCACCGGTAATATGAGCCAGGCCGTTCACGTCGACCTCCTCCATGAGCGCGAGGACTGGTTTGACGTAGATTCGGGTCGGTGCGAGTAGTTTTTCGGCAGCCGGCGCGCCATCGATCTGCGCATCGCCGGCGCGGTCCAGCACCTTGCGGATCAGCGAATAGCCATTTGAGTGCGGTCCGCTCGAGGCGATACCTATTACGACGTCGCCCACGGAGATCGCGCTGCCATCGATCATCTCACTGCGTTCAACAGCGCCCACTGTGAAGCCTGCAAGGTCGTATTCGCCAGGCGCATACATATCCGGCATTTCGGCGGTCTCGCCCCCGACCAGCGCGGCGCCGGCCTGCAGGCAGCCCTCGGCAATACCGGCAATGACGTCGCTGGCGACATCGTTGTCGAGCTTGCCGCAGGCAAAGTAGTCGAGAAAGAACAGCGGTTCCGCGCCCTGCACGAGAACATCGTTGACGCACATTGCGACGAGGTCGATGCCGATCGTGTCATGGACGCCCAGATGCTGCGCCAGCATGAGCTTTGTGCCCACACCATCGGTGCCCGAGACGAGGACCGGTTCGGTGTAGCGCCCAGGCGGCAACGCGAACAATCCGCCGAATCCACCGATGTCGGCGAGGACCTCGGGGCGTTGCGTGCGCTTCACGAGCGGCTTGATGCGCTCGACAAGGTCGTTGCCTGCGTCGATGTCGACACCGGCGTCTTTGTACGTAAGTGGTTTATTGCTCATTGCGGAGTGGCATAATCTGGGAGGGCGATATAATAGTGCTTAGGGCCAACCGGGGAAACCACCCTTGTGAAATCTCGACGTTTAAATTTGGCCGGCTGGTGCCGGCGAGCTGTTCTTTTGACGCTGGTATTGCTGGGTATGCCGGCAGTCGCAGTGGATATACCGACGCTGTATACGGCGGAAGTGCCCTTCGATCGTGAGGCGAGTGATCCGCGGGCGGATGCCTACGATGCGGCGCTCCGGGAGATCCTGATGCGCGTATCGGGGTCTGATGTTGCCTTCAACACCGAGATTGTCGAAGAGCTCTTCCCGAATCCCGCGTCCTACGTGATGCAGTTTCGCTCCGGTGCCAATGACACGCTCTGGGTATCGTTTGACGGTCGGGCGATCGAACAGACATTGCGCAGTGCGGGGCAGACGTTTTGGGGTGCAGAGCGCCCATTGACACTGGTCTGGCTTGCGGTGGACTGGGGGCAGGGCGAGCGCGAAATCGTTGCAGCTGACGACCCGGACCGGACCCAGCAGGAGTCGCGGTCGATCGATCGTAATCGCCTCGTGCGCGAACGGGTGCTGGATATCGCCGAGCGCCGCGGGCTGCCGCTGGTATTCCCGTTGCTCGACACGACGGACCTGCAGATGGTGACGTTCACGGACATCTGGGGTGGATTTGACGAGATGATCCTCAATGCGTCGGAGCGATACGATGCGAACTCGATACTGATCGGGCGCTTGCGGCCATCGTCGGGTCAGCGTGGGCGCTGGACGTATTACTTCAATGGCGTGGAGTCGTCGCTGACCGGGATGCCGGAGGCCGTAGTCGGGCAGGTGGCGGATCTGCTGGCGAGCGAGTTCGCCGTTGGCGGTGACATGCCGATCGAGACGATCGCATTAAATGTCTCCGGCATCGTGTCTGTCGATGCGTACGGAATGGTGCAGGGATTGCTGGATGACGTAGCGCTCATTGAGAGCTTCATGGTCACCGAGGTCGCGGGCGATCGTGTCAGCTATCGTGTCTCTGTCCACGGCGGTGCTGACCGGCTGAGTCGTGCGCTACGGTTCGGCGGTCTTGTCGAGACCGAATCGCAGGATCCACTGCAGGTATCATCCGCGCTAGAGTTCTACTACAGCGACTGAGACCCAACGCGATGTCACTGAGCTGGTTACCCAACGCGATCTCGCTGCTGCGCATAGCGCTCGTAGCGCCCATTCTGATGCTCATACTGCAGGGTGATTTCAGGTGGGCACTGGCGCTGTTTGTTATCGCCGGATTTTCGGACGGACTCGACGGCTACCTCGCGGTACGATTTGGCTGGAGTACGCGCCTGGGTGGCCTGCTGGACCCGGCTGCAGACAAGCTGCTTATTACGGGCATGTTCATCACTCTGGCGCTCACGCAGCACATCCCGGTCTGGTTGGCAGCGGTGGTCATCCTGCGTGATGTCGTGATCGTTGGCGGGGCATTGGCATACAATTTCATCGTCAAGCCGGTTCCCGGCGAACCGACACGAATCAGCAAGCTCAATACGGCGTTGCAGATGCTGTTCGTCCTGTTCGTGTTAAGCCGTGCAGGCTTTGGTTGGCCAGACAAGATTACAATCACGGTATTGGGTGCTTCGATTCTCGTCACGGTAATTATCAGTGGCGTCGACTACATTTGGTCCTGGTCGCGGCGCGCCCGGGCAGGGGAATGACATGCAGACAGACTTAAGGCTTAACTGGTTGATCGCGGTGGCCCTGACAGGGTGGCTGTTCTACCTGCTCGCGCCGGTGCTGACACCGTTTATTGCCGCGGGTTTGCTGGCCTACATGGGTGACCCACTCGCCGACAGGCTCGAAAAACTAAAGATGCCGCGCACGCTGGCTGTAGCCGCCGTGTTCCTGATTACGCTCGTCATCCTGGCGCTGCTCATTCTGTTGATCGGCCCACTAATCAGTGCGCAGGTGAGTGCGCTGTTCGATGCGCTGCCCGAGATCGCGAAACAGGTGGAAAACGTCTGGCTGCCAACAGTCCGAGGCTGGCTGAACATTGAGCCGGGTGCCGAGGTGGGTGTCACTCCATTTCTCGAGAAGTACGGCGAGATGTTCGGCAGCTGGAGCGGCAAAGTGCTGCTCGGCGTGACCAAGTCAGGAGGTGCACTGGCGGCCGCGGTACTGAGCCTGTTCCTGATTCCGATCATTACGTTCTACATGCTGCGTGACTGGGATGCGATTATGGCGCACCTCGGTGCGCTGGTTCCCGAGAGCCAGCGTGAGACGGTCTTCCAGCTCGCGCGCGAATCCGACGACGTCCTCGGCGCATTCCTGCGGGGGCAGCTCCTCGTCATGCTGGCCCTTGCAGTTATTTACTCACTTGGACTGAGCATCGTCGGCCTGAAATTCGCGATCGCGATCGGCGTTGTTTCCGGTCTTGTGAGTTTCGTGCCGTATCTCGGCTTCGTGTTTGGTATTGGAATGGCGGGCATGACGGTCGCGCTGGAGCCAGATCCCCTGTGGCTACTCGTCGGCGTCGTTGCGACGTTCTCGATCGCACAATTCATCGAAGGATCGGTGCTCACGCCGAAGCTGGTCGGCGACAAGATCGGCCTGCATCCGGTCATTGTCATTTTCGCCGTGGCGGCTGGTGGTCAGTTGTTCGGTTTTTTCGGCATCCTTCTGGCATTGCCGGCGGCGGCGGTCCTGTCGGTCCTGGTGCGTTTCGCGTATCACCGCTACCTCAAGGAACATCCTGAGGCCAGGGTAGAAATCGAACTCGAATGAGCCAGCTGGTCCTGCCACTGCGCCTTGCAGACCATGCCGTGTTTGCAAGCTTCCTGGATGACGGTAATGAAACGCTGGTCGCAACCCTGGTCGGCATTGCCGCCGGCGATGATGGTCAGGGATGCTGGATGTGGGGGGCAACGGCCACCGGCAAGACGCATTTGCTGCAGGCTGTGTGTGACCGGGCCGGCGACCGGTCCGTCTACCTGCCGCTGAACGTGCTGACAGAGGCGGGCCCCGGGATGCTTGACGGACTCGCGACGCGCGGACTGGTCTGTATTGATAACGTAGACCGGATTGCCGGCGACAAGGCCTGGGAAGTGGCGCTATTCAACCTGTTTAATGAACTGCAGGAGACCGGGGGGCAACTCGTCGTCTCGGCCGGGTCGGCTCCTCGCGAGTGCGAATTCGTCCTTCCCGACCTCGCAAGTCGCATGTCCCGACTGCCGGTATTCCAGGTACGGTCACTCGACGAGCCGCAACGGATCGCAGCTTTGCAGTTGCGTGCCCGGCACCGGGGACTGGAATTGCCGGACGAAACGGCTGCCTACCTGCTCAAGCGCAGTCGGCGTGATATGGCCAGCTTGTACGGGCTATTGGACAAGCTCGATCTCGAAGCGTTGCGTGCCCAGCGCCGCCTGACGATTCCGTTCGTCCGCGATGTCTTGCAGGGTTCGGACGGCTAGTCGTCCAGGCGACGTGCCAGGTCAGCGACCCGCTTGCCGAGCGCCTGGGCCAGCTGTTTCTCCTCGTCGGACAGTGAATCAGGCTTGCGATTCCACGTGACGTGGGTCGGTCCGTAGGGCGTTCCGCCCGACGTCGTCGTTGATAACGCATCTTCTGAATACGGCAGGCCTACGATGATCATGCCGTGATGCAACAGCGGAACAGCCATGCCGAGCAAAGCAGCTTCCTGGCCGCCATGTAAGGACGTCGTTGACGCAAACATACCGGCCGGCTTGCCAGCGAGATCGCCGCCCAGCCAATCGCCAACCGTGCCGTCGAGAAAATACTTCAGAGGGGCTGCCATGTTGCCGAAGTAGGCCGGGCTTCCCATGATCAGTCCCGCACATTCCTTGAGATCACTGTTCGTTGCATAGGGAGGCCCCGAGTCGGGGACGGCGTCTTCGATAGCCTCTGTTTCGGCGGATACCCTGGGCACCGTGCGCAATCGGGCCGACAGGCCTTCGACGGAGTCAACGCCGTTGCATACCTCACGCGCCAGCGCCTCTGTGCTGCCATTGCGTGAGTAGTAGAGAACCAGGATGTCGGCCATCAGGACAGCAACTGGTTGACGTTTTCCGGTGGACGACCGATGACGGCCCTGCCGGTTGCCGTATCGACAACGATGGGGCGTTCCAGCACGATTGGATGAGCTTCCAGCCATGCGGCCAGGCCCGCGTCGTCTCCGAGGTCAGGGAGGTCCGTGGCTTCCTTGAAGCTGCTCTCGCCGCGGCGCAACAGTTCGGCGACGGGTTTGCCCAGCTTGTCTGCGACATCCAGGATTTCGGCCGCCACCGGTGTGCCTTCGAGATACAGGACGATGTCAGGCTTAATACCTGCGTCCTGAATAATTTCCAGTGTTTTCCGTGACTTGGAGCAACGGGGGTTGTGGTAGATCTTCAATGACATGGGGGCCTCGGTCGTATGTGGTCGGGATTTCACGGAACGCGAACTCTAGCAGGCTCGGTGAGGTGAGTCAGGCCCCTGAACTGCTTGACGGCGAGCCACCACAGTTGCTAATTTGTGCAACCGGCTATATCTCTGATAACAATAAGAAGAAACGTGCAACGCGCTGGATTTAATACGATTCTCAAAGGACTGCTGCTTGCGGTGTTGTTCTCTGTGTCGGCTTGCGAAACCGCACCGCCGGTGCAGGAAATGAGTGACGCGCGGCAGGCCATTGCCGTCGCGAAGGAAGCCGGGGCGGCTGAGCACGCGGCGTTTCATCTGAAAGCCGCCGAGGATTACCTGGAGAGCGCGCAACAGGCCTTGAACGATCGGTCGTATTTTGAGGCGCGTCGTGATGCGAAGCAGGCGAAGATGAAAGCGCTTGATGCGTTGAAGGCCAGCGAAGAGTCCGACGAGGACAACTAGACCCACGATGAAGCCGGAAGCGCGATTGTTCATTGTGCGCGGCCGCGTGCAGGGCGTTTGGTTTCGCGACAGCACCCGGCGCGAAGCAGACCGACTCGAAATCACGGGTCATGCAATCAACTTGCCCGATGGTAACGTCGAAGTACTGGCCTGTGGTACAGCCGACGCGCTGGGTGAGCTGGAAGACTGGCTGCATTCCGGCCCGCCACTGGCAAGGGTTACAGAGGTTGCGAGCAAGCCGTCACCCACAGATGCAGACAGTAAGCCGCGTCCTGTAAAATTCCGGATTGGCTAGGCCTTGAACCACTTCCGGGTCAGTTTATCGATGACCTTGTTCGGGTACTTACGTCTGCCGAGGCTGCCGTTGTACCGTCCGAGCGCGCGCCTGAGGTCGCCGTTTTCCTTGTCGTAGTAGAACCGCAGGATCGTGCAGCCATATCGCAGGTTGGTATCCGTGTGCAGCAGATTGTCGTCGGGGCGTCCGATTTCATTAAGCCAAAACGGCATGATTTGCATGAGGCCGAGAGCGCCGGCGACCGACACTGCGTAACGGTCGAAATTGCTCTCGACCTCGATGACGGCAAGGATCAGCTCAGGCGGTAACTCGACGCGCTTGGCCTCCATATGCACAAGCGTCAGCAGCTTGATGCGTTCCTCGGGGTCCCTGACCTGGCGCGCGAGCCGGCCAGACATATCGGTGAGCCAGACCTCGGCATCGAAGCGGTCGGTGAAGCTCGGGCTATCACTCGCCGCCTTGCGCAATACGTTGCGCAATTCCGGGTCCGGCGCCGGATCCGCCGCACAGGCAAGCGCTGCTGCAAATAGCAGCAGCGTAGCAACAAAAGTGCGGTGAATTTTCATGATCCCATTATGCCTTTCGATCTAGCCCATAAGAATCATGAGCTTATAGACTATACCTTGAGCAGTTCGAGAACTTCCTCACGTTTCAGGTCACGCGATTCGGTGTCCCGCCGGTGGCGATACTCGAGTTCACCCTTGGCCAGGCCGCGATCGCCGATGACGACTCGATGCGGAATACCAATGAGCTCGGCGTCGGCAAACTTCACACCCGGCCGCGCGTCACGGTCATCGAGTAGCACCTCAAGACCCGCCTCGCTGAGCTCGGCGTAGAGCGCCTCGGCTGCGTCGCGAACCTCGTCGGAGCGATGCATGTTGATTGGCACCAGTACAACATCGAACGGCGCGAGCGGGCCCGGCCAGACAATGCCATTCTCGTCATGGTTCTGCTCGATGGCGGCACCGACGATGCGTGTAATGCCAATGCCGTAACAGCCCATTTCCATCACATTGTTGGTGCCATCGGGCGCCTGGACCGTTGCCTTCATGGCGTCAGAGTATTTCGAGCCGAGCTGGAATATATGCCCGACTTCGATGCCGCGCGCGATCTTGAGCGTGCCATTGCCACCCGGTGTCTGATCGCCGGCCACCGCATTGCGAAGGTCGACGGTTTCAGGCTCATCAACATCGCGCCCGAAATTGACACCCGTGTAGTGGAAGTCGTTCTCGTTCGCGCCGCAGGAAAAATCGGCTAATGCGGCAACGGCATGATCGAAGTAGACAGGCAGTTTCATGCCGACAGGGCCTAGCGAACCCGGCTCGGCGCCCAGTGCCTTGATGATCGTTCCCGTATCGGCCATCGTCAGCGGCGAGGCGATACCGTCGAGTTTCTGCGCCTTGACGGCGTTCAGCTCGTGGTCGCCGCGAATAACCAGGGCGACCGGGCCGTCAGTTCCATCGACAATCAGCGTCTTGATGGTCTGGTCCGCCGTGATGTCGAGCAGGTCGCAGAGATCCTGAATGGTCTTCACTCCTGGCGTCGCGATCTTCTCGAGATCCCTTGTGGCCGCGGCGCGATCGCCATCCGGGCGCGACGTCGCGGCCGTCTCGACGTTTGACGCGTAGTTGTCCGCGTCGCAATACGCGATCGCATCCTCGCCCGAGTCCGCCAGTACGTGGAATTCCTGCGAGCGACTGCCGCCGATCTCGCCGCTATCCGCGTCAACGACCCTGAACTTCAGGCCAAGGCGTTCGAAGATCGCCGTATAAGCGGCGTGCATACGGTCGTAGGATTGCTGCAGGCCGTCCTGGTCGATGTCGAAGGAGTAGGCGTCCTTCATGATGAACTCGCGCGAGCGCATCACGCCGAAGCGAGGCCGGATCTCGTCGCGGAACTTCGTCTGGATCTGGTAGTAGTTGACGGGCAGCTGCTTGTAGCTGCGCAGCTCGCGGCGTGCGATATCGGTGATGACCTCTTCATGCGTCGGGCCAAAGCAATATTCACGATTATGGCGATCCTGCATGCGCAGCAACAGGGGGCCGTACTGGTCCCAGCGGCCCGACTCCTCCCAGAGTTCGGAAGGCTGCACGGCAGGCATCAGCAACTCGAGTGCGCCGGCGCGATTCATCTCCTCGCGTACGACAGCCTCGACCTTGCGCAGCACGCGCAAGCCCAGCGGCATCCAGGTGAACAGGCCCGAGGACAAACGGCGGATCAGGCCGGCCCGGAGCATGAGTTTGTGGCTGACGATCTCTGCTTCCGCAGGCACTTCCTTGAGCGTTGTCAGCGCAAATTCCGATAATCGCATTACGTTGTGAACCTTGTGTCCTGGAACCCATATGAGTAGAGCCGGGCATTCTAACCATTTATCCGGGTCTTTGTAGGGATATGGGGCGCCCGTATTGACTACGGGACGGATCCAAGGGATGGTCCGTTCTCTTTTGCCACTCGGGACTGTTTCTTGCGAGGTCAACGCAACCCATTTGTCGCCCACGAAGGCTTGCCACTGCTTGCTTTGGCCACTGTGCTGGTCACGCTCGTCCTGCGCTACGCCGATCCGTGGTGGGCGTTGCTGCCACTTGCTGCACTCGTGTTGCTGTTCCTGGTTTTTCGGGATCCGCGGCGCGATGTCCAACCGGCTGCATTGGGCATAGTCAGCCCGGTCGACGGCGAGGTCGTGGAGGTGGACAGCACTGATCGCTGTGTTGTGCAGGGTGAAGCGTATCGCGTGCGCATTCGCATCAGCACGTTGGGATCCTACACGGCGCTCAGCCCGATCGAAGGGCGTGTCATGGATCTGCACTCGCGTATGGAAGTCGTTGGGCAGGAATGCCCGACCAACGCGCTCTGGATCGAGACCGATGAGGGTGACAGTGTCGTGCTCCAGTTCCATGAATACAGCCTCGGCCTGGTCCCGAAATCATTCGTGGGACTGGGCGAGCGCATCGGTCAGGGGAACCGGTGCGCCTATGTCCGGCTTGCTCGCTATGCCGAGGTATACCTGCCGATCGACGGCAAAGTCCACGTCAAGGTGGGCCAGAAGGTCATGGCCGGAACCGATCTCATTGGTGCGGTGCCTCACCCTTAGTGGCAAAATAAAACAATGATTCACCCGGAACAGCAAAGACGTGCCTACCTGCAGGCCATGGGCATCGACGTCTGGTTGCCGCGTGGTGAGGAAGAGCCTGCGGATGAGGAGTCCCGGGCAAGTCCCCTCCCGCTAGAAGGGCTCGACTGGACTGAGCTGCGCGATTGTGTGGCCGGCTGTACCCGCTGTGAATTATCGGCGAGCCGGACCAACACGGTATTCGGCGTCGGCAATGAGCAGGCCGACTGGTTGATCATCGGTGAGGCACCCGGTGCCGAGGAGGACCGCCGTGGCGAGCCCTTTGTTGGCAGGGCGGGACAGTTGCTCGACCAGATGCTGCTCGCGATCGGGCAAACTCGCGAAAGTGTATTCATCGCGAATATCCTCAAGTGTCGCCCGCCACACAACCGAGACCCGAAACCTGAAGAGGCGTCAGCCTGTCGCGATTACCTCGAACGGCAGATCGAACTGATTCAGCCAAAGATCGTGCTGGCCGTCGGTAAGATTGCCGCACAGAATTTGCTTGGGAGCGATGACCCGGTGGGCCGTATGCGCGGCCGTCCGCACGACCTCGGTGGTATTCCGCTAGTCGTCACGTATCACCCGGCGTATTTGCTGCGCAGCCCGTCTCAGAAAAACAAGTCGTGGAGTGACTTGTGCCTTGCGAAACGGTTGGCTGCAGAGGCAAGCGCATGATTATGCCGATCGCACAACCGCCTGCCACGGTGCGCGAAATGAACCACGACGATCTGGCAATGGTGTCGGACATCGAGCGGCGCAGCTATGAATTCCCGTGGAGTCACGGCGTATTCCGCGATTGCCTGCTGGCCGGTTATCAAAACATTGTCCTCGTTCGAGAGAGTCGCGTCGCCGGGTACGGTGTATTGTCCATTGCGGCGGGGGAAGCTCATATCCTTAATATCTGCGTGGACCCTGAATTTCGTTCATATGGGTATGGTGAGAAACTCATTGACGAGATTCTGTTTCGCGCACGCGCGGCATCGGTGCGGGAAGTATTTCTTGAAGTCCGCCCATCCAATGAAAGGGCTATTCAGCTGTATCAGAAAAAGGGCTTCCACCAGGTGGCCAACCGGCCTGCGTACTATCAGGCGAACGAGGGCCGCGAAGATGCGGCTGTACTCGCCAAGAAACTTGTCATAGAAGATTAAATAATGTCCGACCTAAACATCGAGGTCCGCAAGCGGCGGACTTTCGCCATTATTTCGCATCCGGACGCCGGCAAAACGACGTTGACGGAAAAGCTGCTGTTGTACGGCGGTGCGATCCAGCTCGCCGGTACCGTGAAAGGACGGAAGGCAAGTCGCCATGCCACGTCCGACTGGATGGCGCTGGAGCAGCAACGCGGTATCTCGGTGACCTCGTCGGTCATGCAGTTTCCGTACAAGGATCACGTGATCAACCTGCTTGATACGCCGGGTCACGAAGACTTTTCCGAGGATACCTACCGGACATTGACGGCCGTCGATTCGGCACTCATGGTTATTGACTGCGCGAAAGGTGTTGAAACACGAACGATCAAACTCATGGACGTTTGCCGCCTGCGCGATACGCCTATCATGACGTTCATCAACAAGCTGGATCGCGAAGGTCGTGAGCCAATCGAGTTACTCGACGAGATCGAGTCGGTGCTCAAGATCCAGTGCTCGCCGATTACCTGGCCAATAGGGATGGGCAGCCGGCTCAAGGGTGTCTATCACCTGTTGCGGGACAAGATTTACCTGTACGAAAAAGTCGGTCGCGAGAAAGCGGCGGAGATTCGTTGTATCGACAGCCTCGACTCGGACGAGGCCTCCGACGTGCTCGGCGATATGGCCGGTGAGTTCCGCGAGGAAATTGAACTCGTCAAAGGGGCATGCCCGGAGCTGTCCAGGGACGATTACCTGGCCGCGAAACAGACCCCCGTTTTCTTTGGATCGGCGATCTCGAATTTCGGTGTCCAGGAATTGCTTGACGAGTTTGTTGACCATGCGCCATCGCCATTGCCGCGCGAGAGTGAGCAGCGCATTGTCGACCCGACCGAAGAGAAGCTGACAGGTTTCATTTTCAAGATTCAGGCGAATATGGACCCGGGGCATCGCGATCGCATCGCGTTCATGCGTATCTGTTCCGGCCAGTACCTCAAAGGCGTGCGTACCCTGCACGTGCGTTCGGGCAAGGAGATGAAGATCCCCGAAGCGATTACGTTCCTGGCGGCTGATCGCCAGCATGCGGACGCAGCCTACGCGGGTGACATCATCGGGATTCACAATCACGGCACGATCAATATCGGTGACAGTTTCACGCAGGGAGAAGAAATCCGCTTCACAGGCATTCCCAACTTTGCACCTGAAATTTTTCGTCGTGCGGTACTCAAGGATCCGCTGCGCCTCAAGGCCCTGCAGAAAGGACTGGCGCAGTTGTGTGAGGAGGGCGCAACACAGTTGTTCAAGCCATTGCGCAACAATGACCTGATTCTCGGTGCCGTTGGCCCCTTGCAGTTCGATGTCGTCGCCCATCGTCTGCGTGATGAATACAACGTTGAATGCCAGTTCGAAGAAGTCAATGTCGCGACTGCGCGGTGGGTTGAGTGTGACGACGCGAAGATGCTCAGTGATTTCGAGAGGAAGGCACACGACAACCTTGCGCTGGATCACGGTGACAGCCTGGTCTACATTGCTCCTACCCGGGTGAACCTGAACCTGACGGAGGAGCGCTGGCCGGATATCGGTTTCCGCAAGACGCGTGAGCATTAACGGACTCAATCGCAAGACAATCGCCTGGGCGCTCTATGACTGGGCTAATTCTGCGTTTGCGCTCAGCGTCCTGGCTGTCTTGTTTCCGCTGGTACTCCACAATCACTGGAGTGTGGGCGACAGCGGTGCCGACGTAACCGCAAGGTTGGCGTGGATCACATTTGCGGCCAGCGCTGTTGTCTGCATAACCGCGCCCTTGTTTGGGACGATCGCCGACGCCGGTGGCTACCGCAAGAGATTCCTGTTTGTTCTCGCGCTGCTGGGTGCAGTGATGACGGCTGCGCTCGGTTTCGTCGGCGCAGGCGATTGGCAGCTTGCACTGGGTGTCTACCTGTTGGCTTCTGTTGGATATTACTCGTCTGTTGTTTTCTACGATTCCTTGCTGATCGACGTTAGCGAACCACGCTACTACAGCTTCGTGTCGACACTGGGGTTTTCACTCGGCTATCTCGGTGGTGCATTGCTGCTGGCTTTGCATCTCTGGATGTTAAAAGCGCCGGCGACCTTCGGGCTCGAGAATGCGACCGCGGCGTTCAACCTGGCGTTTGTGTCAGTGGGTGCGTGGTGGCTGGTCTTCCTCATCCCGTTGTTGTTCTTTGTTCCAGAGCGACACAGTTCGATTGAAGTGACGAACGGTGCGGTGCGCGCTGCATACCGCGAGTTGAAGTCGACGTTGTACGAAATCGCGAAGTACCGAAACGTAACGATTTTTCTCGCCGCGTACTGGCTGTATGTCGGTGGCGTGTTCACGATCATCGTCATGGCAGTTGACTACGGGAAACGCCTTGGATTTGCCGATCAGGATCTCGTATTCGCATTGCTCATCACGAATTTCGCCGGGTTTCCGGCGACACTGCTGTACGGACTGGCGGCACAGCGCTTCGGCCCCAAGAAAGGCATCTACTTCGCGCTGGCAGTCTACACGGGTGCCTGCATGTGGGGCCTGGTCATGACCACCTTTGAGGAGTTCATGATCATGGCGGTCATCATCGGCTGCGTGCAGGGTGGCGTGCAGGGGCTCAGCCGCTCGCTGTATGCGTCGCTCATACCGAAGGACCAGCCTGGCGAGTTCTTTGGCTTCTACAACATGACGACCAAGTTTGCGCACGTACTGGGACCGGCCATGGTGGCGGTTACCGCGATGCTCTCTGATAACCCCAAATGGGTGCTGCTGGTGCTTATGCCGCTGTTCTTTGCCGGCGCGTTCCTGTTAACGCTCGTTCGCGAACGTCCTCTCACGCAATAGCGGAGACAGCCCGCTTCAGGCGATCGAATGCGACATCGCCGCCGTATCCGTAACGTGCGTCGAGATAGGCTTGGGTAATTGTCTCGACGGCCGGCGCCGGGATCCTGCCCGATTCCATTACGCGCACGGCGAAGACGCGCGCGGTTTCGCCAGTCTCCGGATCGAGGCCACTTTTTTTCACGAATCGCTGATACTCGATTGCGGCCTGGTCTTTGGGCGGCGGCCGGTAGCGGATCATGAGTACGACGCTGATCAACATGATGATGCCTAATACCAGGCCAACCAACGTCAGCATCATCTTCCGCCAGCTGGGTTCGTTCATGCCGAGCCATTTCATGAACGAATTCTGCGTATCGGTTCCGTAGCCAAGAACCCACTCGTTCCATTTGGCGTTCAGTGCGTCCAAGGTCAGAGTCATCTGGTGTAACAGGCGTGAGGGCGCCGCGAAGCCCCAGGCCTCACCGATGCCATCAAACGCGGCATCGCTCGCGCTCATCTCAATGCGTTCGGGTGCAACGGCAGCCGTCGGGTCGATGCGATACCAACCGAGGCCATCGATCCAGATTTCTGTCCATGCGTGAGCATCTGACTGACGCACCACGACGTGCCCCCCCATGGGATTGAGTTCCCCACCTTGATAACCAAGTACTATCCGCGACGGAATTCCGGCGCTGCGCATCATGACCGAGAATGCGGACGCGTAGTGCTCGCAAAAGCCGCGACGCGTTTCAAAAAGGAAGCGATCGACGGGATTGCTGCCCAGTGGCGGTGGCTCCAGCGTGTAGTAGTACTCTTCCAGGTGTAGCTTCTGGAGAACTGCGTCCACGTAAGCCCGGTCGGAGCCAGCGGCGGCTCGCATTTCTCTTGCGAGTTCTGCCGTCCGGGGGTTGCTCCCCTCGGGCAGGTCCGAGTACCAGATTTGGTATTGCCGCGACAGATCGGCTTGCACCCGGTAGTCGGTATAGGAGGTCGCTTTGTACGCGATGCGCTGGTCGACCGGAATGCTGCGCGCAAGTTGCTGCTGTGGTCCCATAAATGATTGCGACAAGGACCAGTTGTACGGAATGTCGAGAGCAAAGATCCACTGTTGCCGCGTTGGTTCCAGTGTGACTTCGTAATCTACAGGTTCACCGAGAATTTCTATTTGCTCGCGAGCAAATCGGCTGATGCTCGGTTCGCGGCCCGACCAGGTACGGCCATTGAAGCCCGTTAGTACCAGCCCTCGCCAGTAGCGGTCGCGGGGCTCCGGTACATCGCCGTCGAAAGACACACGAAATGCGACCTCATCCGACATGGACAGCTCACTGATATCGCCAGGACTCATCGTGTCGCTGAGCCCTGAGGTTGCCCGGCTTGTATCTATCGGTACGGCCCAGAACGGTATCGAGATACGTGGAAAAAAGACCCACATGACGATGGCCAATGGTGCTGCGTACAAGAGCAGGCGGCCGCCTGTCCTAAAACTCTGGCCAGCGGTCTGGGACCTCCCGGCGGACATGCGCAACCATGCCGTCATGATCACCAGGATACTCACCAGCATGTAGGGCAGCGACCAGAGGTACTGTTCGCGCAGCAACGCGGACATGACGAGGAATATTGAGAGGAACAGCAATACGAACTGATCGCGCCGCTTACGTGTCTCCAGCAACTTGAGCGCAGCCATAATCGCCAGTAGCGCGGAACCGGGCCCGACGCCGCTGATCGCCCCGTAGGTCGCGAGTACGCCCAGGAAACAACCCAATGCAAGCCCGGCGCGCACCCAGGTATTGGGCAGGACGCGTCGGCGTTTCTCAATCGTGTAGCGCCACGTCGCACAGCCGATAAATGCAGCTGTAATCCAGGGCGGTATGAAAAGCACGTGCGGCGCAATCGAGAACAGCATCGCTGCCAGCGTCCAGGGGAGGCTGGACAGCAATGAACCGTCTGTTCCGCGTGGCCTGGCCATCAGGCATCCCCACCGTCAAACAGTGCGAGTGCTTCAAGGCATCGCTGCCGGTGTCTTTCGCCGTGCGTGGGTTCAAATTCAGCGCCCGGAACACGCAGTCCGTAGTCCTCCAGGGTTCGATCGGCATCGACGATCCAGCGCGTCAGGATCGACAGCCGTTTTTCCCTGTCAAAGTCTACGATCTCGTTAAAGTCGAACCATTGGCTGCTCGTGTCAGCCCCGGCAAACTGTTTGGACAGCATTTGGCCACTTCGGGCATAGGCTTTCCATGCGATCTGGCGGGGCGAATCCCCTGCGTGATACTTGCGCAGGCCAGCGAAATCTTCTTCGCCACGCGCGTCATGTTGTCGGTGTCCATGCGTCACCATAGTCGGTGGTGGCTGCGGCGCATTGTCGGATGGCGCTGGATAGACCAGGCCGTTGATGTCCATATGTAGCCAGGCCCAGGAACGAAACAACTCGAACGGGAAAAGCGTACGAATTCCGAAGCGCTCGAGCGAAATCCGGCCACGCCGGTCAGTCGGCACGGGCAGGACAAATACTGTGCTTTCGCCGGGCTGGAGGTCATGGATGTCGCTGTAAGTGTCGGGCGCGTACAGCCGTATCCCGTAGCGCGCGCTCTTTGAACGGTTTGTAACGGCGACGCGGTAACGAATGGACTGGCCGGCGAATACAGGGTCGGCGCCCGCGAAAGTCAGTTCGAGGCCGACCAGGTTGCGCTGACACTGGTGCATGGCAACGAACCCCAGCCCGATGAGGAGAAATGTCAGGACGAACGACAGGTTGTTGTTGTAGTTCATCGAACCCAGCAGCATGGCAAAGGCCATGAGGCCGAAAATCAGGCCGACACCTGTGGGGAGGATGTAGACGCGCCCTGAGCCTAGCGTCGTCGTGCCCGGATCGCTTCCCTGGCGCTTACGCGCCCAGGTTTGCACGCGCTTGTTGGCACGTGCCCTTGCAGACGAAAATAGCCCGCGAGGACTAGGGAATGGCCACGGAATCGAGGACATGCTGGCATAGCTCGGCCGGGCTGCGGAATCGCGTGCTGCCGGCAGGTTTGAGTCGGTGACCCGTGACAGACGTAAAGACCGCCTGCACGTCGTCGGGATAGACGCCAGAGTGGTTCTCGACAAATGCATGCGCGCGTGCCGCGGCGACCAGTGCCTGCGCGCCACGCGGCGACAGGCCGATTTCGATATCGGCAGACTCACGCGTTTGGCGTACGAGAGACTGGACATAGTTGATCAGTGCGTCGGTGACAGGTATTTCGCGCGCCGCGCATTGCAGTTCGATGAGCATGTCAGGGCCGGTTACTGCGTCAATGTCCTTAAGCATCGAGCGTCGATCCTTACCGGCGATGAGTTCGCGTTCGCTTTCCTCGTTCGGGTAGCCGATCTCGACGCGCATCAGGAACCGATCGAGCTGCGATTCGGGCAGCGGGAACGTGCCGATCTGGTCTCCCGGGTTTTGCGTTGCGACGACGAAGAATGGTGTGGGCAGTTCGCGGGTGCTGCCGTCCACGGAAACCTGGTGCTCCTCCATGGCCTCGAGCAAGGCACTTTGGGCCTTTGGAGTGGCGCGGTTGACCTCGTCGGCCAGAATGAGCTGAGAAAAGACCGGACCGGGTTGAAACTCGAACTCGCCGCTTTGCTGTCGAAATACCGATACGCCGATGATATCGGCGGGTAACAGGTCACTTGTGAACTGAATGCGACGAAAGCTCAACCCGAGGACGCGTGCCAACGCCTGCGCAAGCATGGTTTTGCCCAGGCCGGGCAGGTCTTCGATGAGCAGGTGGCCCCGGGCGAGCAGACATGCCAGTGCCAGCGAAATCTGTTCATCCTTGCCCAGGATGATCGTTCCAAGCGCCTGGCGCGCCTGGTCAACGACCGCGTGTTGCGCGCTGCGGCCCGTTGGCAAAGATTCGATTGTCGTGGAGCGTGGCATACCGTGGTCCTCGGAATATTCCGGCTTAGGGCCACCATATCGGTACAGCGTCCCGCGTCAAGCAAGCTCGTCAAGTTTTTGCAGCTGTTCGGCCAGCTGCGACAAGGTCTTCTCAAACTCCACTACGCGCTCGCGTTCCTGTTCGACCACAGCCGGCGGGGCGTTGTTCACAAATTTCTCATTGCCGAGCTTGCCCTTAGCCTTTGCGAGCTCTGCGCTGACCTTGGCTACCTGCTTGTCGAGGCGGGCGCGTTCGGCTTCGACGTCAATCAGCCCCTTCATCGGGACGAGCAGTCGCATGTCACCCAGCAAGGCAGTGGCCGCAGCAGGGGCTTCATCGCCGACAGCCAGTATCGAGATCGTCTCGACCCGGCCGACTCGCTGCAGCAACAACGCGTGTTCTGCAGCGTGACGCTGATCCGAAGCGCTTGCGTGTTCCAAGACTACGGGCAATGCTTTGCCCGGCGAAATATCCATTTCTCCGCGAATCTGCCGGATACCGAGTACGAACTGCTTCACCCACTCAATGTCGGCGACAGCATCGTCGTCTGCGGCATCATCGGAGGTCTCGGGGTAGGGGCGCAGCATGATGGTCTCGCCTTCGATGCCGGCGCGTTTCGATACCTGTTCCCAGATTTCCTCGGTAACGAAAGGAATGAGTGGATGCAGTAATCTCAGCAGCGCCTCAAGCACGTCGATAAGCGTTCTGCGAGTACCGCGTTGCAATGCCGCCGAGGATTCATCCGACTGTAGTACCGGCTTCGAGAGCTCCAGGTACCAGTCGCAAAATTCGTGCCACGTGAATTCGTAGGCGGCCTGGACGGCCAGGTCGAGACGATACGAAGCGAAATGCTTGTGCATCTCAGCGGTCGTGGCGTCCAGTCGGGCACGAATCCAGCGATCCGCAGCGCTGAATTCCATGTCGCCGTCGTCGAGCGTCTCGGTGTTCATGAGAACGTAGCGGGCAGCGTTCCACAGCTTGTTGCAGAAGTTTTTGTAGCCCTCGATGCGGCCGAGATCGAAACGAACATCGCGGCCTGTCGTAGCCAGCGCGGCAAATGTCATGCGCAATGCATCGCAGCCAAATGCGTCGATGCCATCCGGGAATTGCTTGCGAGTGGCTTCCTCGATCTTCGGTTTGAGGTGGTCCTGCATCATGCCGGCTGTGCGTTTTTCGACGAGCGCGTCAAGCGTGATGCCGTCGATGAGGTCGAGGGGATCGAGGACGTTGCCTTTCGACTTGGACATCTTCTGGCCGTCCTGATCGCGGATCAGGCCATGGATGTAGACTTCGCGGAACGGCACGTCGTCCATGAACTTCAGGCCGAACATGATCATGCGTGCGACCCAGAAGAAGATGATATCGAAACCGGTGACGAGCACATTGCCCGGGTAGAACCGCTCGAGTTCGTCGGTCTTGTCCGGCCAGCCCATCGTGCTGAATGGCCAGAGTGCCGACGAGAACCAGGTATCGAGAACGTCTTCGTCCTGACGAAGAGCGACGTCGGTGCCCAGGTCGTGTTTCTCGCGAACCTCGTCCTCTGAGTGTGCGACGTATACGTTGCCGGCGTCGTCATACCAGGCGGGAATACGGTGTCCCCACCAGAGCTGGCGGCTGATGCACCAGTCCTGGATGTTGTACATCCATTCGAAATAGGTTTTTGACCAGTTCTCCGGTACAAACTTGATACGACCGGTCTCGACGGCATCGATGGCCGGCTTGGCCAATGGCTCGATTTTCACGTACCACTGGTCGGTCAGGTAAGGCTCGACCACAGCATGTGAACGATCGCCACGTGGGATCTTGACCGTGTAGTCCTCGATCTCCTCGAGCAAATCCAGTGATTTGAATTCGGCAACGACCTTGTCGCGCGCTACAAACCTGTCGAGTCCTCGATAGCTCTCGGGAACGTCATCGTTGAGTGCGGCATCATCCGTCAGGATGTTGTACACGGCCAAGTCGTGGCGCTTGCCGATTTCGTAGTCATTGAAGTCGTGAGCAGGCGTGATTTTCACGCAACCCGTGCCGAACTCAGGATCGACGTAGTCATCCGCGACGATTGGAATTCGTCGGCCAACGATCGGCAGGATAATTTCCTGCCCAACCAGGTCTTCGTAACGTTCGTCATCAGGATGCACTGCGACTGCACTGTCACCCAGCATGGTCTCGGGGCGAGTGGTGGCCACGACAAGGTGCCCATCGCCCGATGCCAGCGGGTAGCGGAAATGCCACAGCTTGCCGGCCTCATCGTCTGACAGAACTTCGAGATCGGACAGGGCCGTATGCAGCACGGGGTCCCAGTTGACCAGTCGTTTCCCGCGGTAGATCAGTCCTTCGTCGTGTAACTGCACGAAGACCTTACGCACGGCCTCGGAAAGGCCGTCGTCCATCGTGAAGCGATCGCGCGTCCAGTCGACCGATGCGCCCAGGCGCCGCGTCTGCTTCGCGATCTGGCCACCGGACTCTTCCTTCCATTGCCAGACGCGCTCGACGAACGTATCGCGACCGAGATCGCGTTTCGATTTGCCATCTGCATTGAGCAGGCGCTCGACGACCATTTGAGTCGCAATACCGGCATGGTCCATGCCAGGCTGCCAGAGCGTGCGATGCCCTTTCATCCGATAGTAGCGGGTCAATGCGTCCTGGATGGTGTCGCCGAAACCATGGCCCATATGCAACGTGCCTGTCACGTTGGGCGGCGGGATCACGATGCAGTAAGGGTCGCCATCGCCCTGCGGGGCAAAATAGCCTTTTTCTTCCCAGCGCTCGTAAAGACGCTGTTCGATGTCTTTGGGTTGGTAGGACTTGTCCATCTACAACTTATGCGTATTGAGTTCGTGGCCCTGTTCGCGATAAACGGCGTAGCGCTTACGGCTAGCCTCGCGGCAGGTTTCGTCTGAGGTTACAAGCTCCGCCACACGGGGGAAACCCTCGATAAACGGGGGAATCTGGTCGCAGAGATTGATGAGCAGGTCGCGAGTACCGGGACCCACGTCGTCACAGCCGATCATGACAGGCGAGCATTCTGTGCCGTCATTACGGCCGGCGAGCCCGTGTGGTACGAAACTGCCGTCGCGAAACGTCCAGAGCAGTTCGTCGAGGCGGTCGGCATCGCCTGGGGTCTTCGCGTGGATATAGACTGTGTTTTCCAGGCGCCAGGCTTTCTCGGCGAGTTTGCACGCGAGCATGTGTCGCGCGCGCTCGTCGGCCTTTGCGAGAACGTAGAAATCCACTCGTGCCATGCGTGAGCGGGCCCAGGGTCAGGGCAGGGCGCCGCAGCGTGCAAGCAGCACCTGCGACAGCATGGGCACCGGCCGGCCAGAGCCGCCTTTCTTGGCGCCCGACTTCCAGGCCGTGCCTGCGATATCGAGGTGCGCCCAGGTCATGCCGTCGGTGAACTTCCCGAGGAAACACCCGGCCGTTACAGCGCCGCCACCGGGACCACCGATGTTGGCCATATCAGCAAAGTTGCTCTTGAGCTGGGCGGTGTATTCGTCACCCAGCGGCATTGGCCAGCCACGATCTTCGGCCGCATCACCAGCCGCGAAGATCTCCTCACGAAGGTCATCACTGTTGCTCATGATGGCGGTACGATGCGCACCCAGGGCGACAACACAGGCGCCGGTCAGGGTGGCGACATCGATGATCGCAGCCGGTTTGAAGCGGCGCGCATAAGTCAGGGCATCGCACAGAATCAGGCGGCCCTCAGCATCGGTGTTAAGGACTTCAATAGTCTGGCCGGACATGCTCTTGACGATGTCACCGGGTTTGGTCGCCGTACTGCTCGGCATATTTTCGACGGCCGGTACAACGACGTTGACGTTTATCGGCAATTTCATTTTCGCCACGGCGGCCATCGTCCCGATGACGCCGGCTGCGCCGCACATGTCGTATTTCATTTCGTCCATTGCGGGGCCGGGCTTCAACGAGATACCACCCGTGTCGAACGTGACGCCCTTACCGACGAGTACGACAGGCTTGTCGTTACCCGCGCCTTTATATTGCATTACGATGAGCTTGGCGGGCTCGGCAGTGCCGGCCGTTACCGAAAGCAGGGAGCCCATTCCGAGCCGCTTCATCTCTGCCTCATTGAGAACCTTCGTCGTTAGCTTGCCGTTGCCGGTTGCAAGTTTTTTGGCGACGCGTGCGAGGTAGCTGGGCGTACAAACGTTGGCGGGCAGGTTGCCGAGGTCCTTGGCGAGACGCACGCCGTTGGCGATGCTGTCACCGTGCTCTGCGCCGCGCATTGTCTTCGCCGCGTCGCTGCGTTTCGCAATAGAGTGTCCGTACTTGCCGAGTGGCATCGGCTTCTTCTTGCGACCGCTCTTCATTTCAGTGAACCGGTACAACGTGTCGCCCATCGCTTCAACAGAGTGGCGTGCGAGGTAGTACGGGTTGCAATCGCTGACGGATTCGAGCGTCAGTGTATTGAGTATCTGTTTGGTCTTGCTGCCGTCGAGTGCATTGATGGCGGCGGCAACGGCCTTCTTGTAGACAGTGCCATCAAGCTTGCCGGGCTTGCCCAGCCCGACCACTGCGACGCGCCTGGCCTTGACGCCAGGCATGGCGGTGAGAATGGCGCAGCGCCCAGGGCCGCTCGAGACGTCACCTGACTTAATCAGCGCTGTCAGCTGTCCCTTGCTCGCCGTATCGATGTCGGCTGCGCCGGCCCCCAGCTTGTTGCGGTCGTATATGCCAACGATGACGCAATCTGCAGCACGTCGCGAGGCCTTGCTCGTAGTCGTAAAATATTCCATAGATCCTTCGCCGCCTTATTATTTTTCAGGGCTGTCACGGACAAAACAATGCGGTAGTCTAACCGTTTCGGGCTACCGCAGCTACGCCATTCCCTTATCCGTGAAACGCATCCTCGACCGTTACATTTTTCGCGAAATCGCCGTGACCTGGCTTGGGGTCACGATGGTTTTGCTCATGATTCTCCTGACCAACCAGTTTGCCCGGGTACTTGGCGACGTGGCGAAGGGCAAATTGCCGAAGAACGCCGCGTTTGACGTGATCGGGCTGTCGGCGGCCCAATACCTGACTGTGCTCGTGCCAATCGGTCTGTTTCTTGCCGTAATGCTGGCCCTGGGGCGCTTGTACCGGGATTCCGAGATGCCGGCGATGATGGCCTGCCGTGTCGGGCCCTCGGGCATCTACCGTCCGCTGTTCTGGTTGCTGGTGCCACTGGCTGCAGCCGTGGCGTGGCTGTCGATCGAGGGAACGCCGCGGGCGTTGACCAAGATAGAGCTGATCAGCGCAGAGGCGCGCCGGGAAGCCGATCTGGCCAGCATCGAGCCGGGGCGCTTCACAGTGGTCGGTCCGGAAAGGGCGGTGATCTACGGCGAGAGCATCTCGGCCGACGGCCAGATGGAGAAGGTCTTTATGGAACGCCAGGTCGACGGCGACGGCGTTGAAGTTGTTGTTGCCAACCGCGGCGAGCAGGTCGATTCCGATGATCCGAATACCCGGCTGCTCGTTTTGCACGAAGGGCGCCGCTACGAGGGCGTGCCGGGGACGCCCGACTTCCGCGTCGTAGAGTTTCTCGAACATGGTATTCCGTATCGTCTGCCAAGCCTGCAGCCGCCGAATCCGCGGCCGCGAGCGATGTCGTTTGCGCGATTGCAGGCATCGAACGAATTGCAGCATATTGCCGAACGGCAATGGCGCCTCAGCGTGCCGATCTCGACCATATTGCTCGCATTGCTGGCCGTGCCGCTGGCTCGCAGTCGCCCGCGAGAGGGTCGGTACGGTCGCATCGCGATTGGACTGCTTGTATTCATCATCTACTTCAATCTGCTGAGCGCATCGAAGGCCTGGACTGAAGAAGCGGCAATCTCGCCGTCACTTGGGCTGTGGTGGGTACATGGTTGCGTCCTGCTGTTAACGCTGGTGCTGCTCGCCCTGCAGAACGGCTGGCACCGGAGGATTCTGCGATGAATCTCCTGAGCCAGTACATGATGCGCACCATACTCGCAAGTACGGCGCTGGTGCTCGTCGTCCTGCTTGCATTGGCTGGGCTGTTCGAGTTCATCGCGGAGCTCGATGACATCAAAGGTGACTACCAGACGCCACAGGCGATTCTGTTTACGGCATTGCGCTTGCCGAATCTCGCGTTCGAAATGTTGCCGGTTGCCGCCCTGATCGGTTCATTGCTGGGTTTGGGTGCGCTGGCAGGTAACAGTGAAATCATTGTCATGCGGTCTGCAGGATTCTCGGTGCGTCGACTCGCCGGCATGGTTGCGCTGTCGGGCCTGGTATTGCTTATCTTTACTGGTTTGCTTGGTGAGTTTATCGGGCCGCCTCTCGATTTCTATGCGCGAGATATGCGCATGGAGGCCCGTTACCAGAAGGACGACGATCTGGGCAATGACACCTGGGTCAAGGATGGTCCTGTCTACCTGCACCTCGAACGGGTCAACTCCGAGTTCGAGTTCGGCTCGATTTACCTGTTCCGCTTCAACGAAGACAACGAGCTCGCGTCGATCGCGCTGGCCGAAAACTCCGGCATCGACGAAGACGACAACTGGATCCTCGAGAACCTGCGCGAGACCAATTTCCTCGACGATGGCGTACAGGTCGTGCAGTCATCCGTTGCAGTAGAGTCGTTCGAGGTCAACGCCGAGTTGCTGGGCAGCTCACTGGCCAAACCGCTCAGCCTGTCAGCGCGAGGCCTGCTGGTCTACATCGACTACCTGAAACGTAATAATCTCGATGCGTCGCAATACGAGTCGGAAGTCTGGTATCGCGCCTCACGCACGTTGACCGTGCTCATCATGCCCATCCTGTCACTGGCGTTTGTATTTGGATCGTTACGCAGTGGCGGCGCGGGTGGGCGCCTGATGATCGGTGTGGTCGTCGGGCTGTCGTACTACCTGGCCAGCGAAACGCTCGCGAACTCGGGGCAGGTATTCAAACTGGATCCGGCAATCGTCAACTGGCTGCCTTTTGCGGTGCTGTGCGCGATAACGGCGATTGCACTCGCGCGTATTCGCTAGGTCTTGTTCTTGCTAGGTCTTGTTCTTGGGATAGTGGACGAGGTGCGTGCCGCTGATGCGGTCGTGCCAGGTGAGCTTGTCCTTGTCCCAGAGTTGCCACAGGAAGCCCAGTCCGGCCGGCGCCCATGAAAGCAGGGCGGCGAAGAAACGTACGCTCGCCGTCGTGAGCGTCGGGATGCGGCCCTCCGATGTCTGGAGCTGTAATCCCCAGGACTGCATACCGAGGGTGCGACCCGACTTCGTCCAGAATCCGACAAAAAACACGTAGATGACAAGGGCGAGCACGGCCTGGTAAAGCTTATTGTCACCAATTTCGACCGGTTCTCCTCCGCGCGCAGCGATAAACGGAATCGTGGCCAGGAAGAGAAGGGCGCCAACAAGCAGCGCATCGTAGATCATCGCCGCAAGACGGCGTAGCAAACTCGTGTTCTGCATTAATTAAAGGCTCGTGAAGTAATCTGCCATGCGCTGCCGCATGGATGCGTCGGGCATAGTACCGAAACCGGCGCCAAGATTGTCAGTCATGTGGTGGGGTTTGCTCGTGGCCGGTATGGCACAGGTCACGGCCGGGTGGCTCACTATAAATTTCAGGAAGAACTGTCCCCAGCTGTCCGCAAACTCCGTGGCGAAGTTGGGTAGATCCTTGCCAGCAACCGCGCGGAACAGCCGACCAGCCTGGAACGGACGGTTGATGAGTACCGCAATGCCGAGATCCCGTGCCAGTGGCAGGACTCGTTCCGCAGCCTCGCGCTCACCTAGCGAATAGTTGATCTGGATGAACTGTGGCCTGTATTCCTCCATTTCACGGGCGAGGGCAATGTGGGCGTCCGCCGTGTAATGCGTCAGCCCGCTGTAGCGAATGCGCTTTTCATCCTGCCACTCGCGAATGGTCCGCATGTGCACGGCCGTATCGCGCAGGTTGTGCACCTGCATAAGATCAATAGCCTCGGTTTGCATTAGTTCGGCCGAGCGGCTCATCTGAGCGGTGCCGGCGTCGCGACCATCCGTCCAGACCTTGGTTGCGAGGAAGACATCCTGTCGATCGACGCCTGCTGCAATGACATCACCGATCACGCGTTCCGAGCGGTTGTACATTGGAGAGGTATCCAGAAGGCTGCCACCTGCAGCGGTGAGGCGTTCGACAATCTCCTGGCGGGAGGTGATGGCATCGGCGGTGCTATCGACATCAAAGACGTTGTACGTGCCGAGCCCGATGACGGGCAATGGTTCGTCGCTCGAAGGAATAGCCTTCGTCAGCATGCTGGAGACCTCATCAGTGAGTGCGAGGCCAGGCAATACACCTATTGAGGCACCGGCCGCCAGGACTTCACGTCTGTTCCAGTTTCTCATCATTCGACCCCGCTGGTCTTGAGTGCCTTCGCCTTGAGTTTGTAGTCCCGGCCGAGCCATAGCGATACAAATGCCCAGTAGATCGCGATCGGAACCATAACGATGGCGATACCGGCGATACCTATTGAAGACATCGATTTGATGAGCCAGGTTCCAATAACATCACCGCCACGATAGATTGCGGTGTCAATGAAATTCTTGGTTTTGTACTTTTCTTCGGGCGTGACGACCGAGTAGAGCATGTCAGTGCCCGGCTTGGAGAAGCCGAATCCAACGGCCCGCCTCACGATTGTGATGATTGCCATGACGGCAAGCACAGGATCCAATGCGAGCATGACGAATCCAATCACAGATACGACGGGCAAAAGGACGAGGGCACGGCCTATGCCGTAGCGCCCGACCACATGCCTCACGACGAACGCCTGGAAGATGATGGTAAGGGAGTTCGACGCGACGTTTATGTTCGAGAAAAACCGGGTCTGCTCGTCGGGGTCGGGAATATCGACGGCCACGAGTTGCGCTGTAAACATGTAGAGCGCGGCGCCAAGCGTGCTCGCAATTATTGAAGCAACGCCTATCGACGTGAAGTACTTCGACGACAGCATGTGCGTAATGCCGGCAAACGTCTTTCCTCCGAGCGGCTTGTCACTCGCCGCAGTGTGATCGATCTCGTCTTCGTCTTCGTGTTCGCTGATGACCCACTTGCGTAGCTTCGTGATGCACAGGACAGACAGAAGGAGCAGTACCCCGGCAATAGGCAACACGTTGTGAGTGCCGACAGTCGTGACAATAATGCTGGTCGCGATGCCGCCCAGTAACGCGCCGATGCTGCCGCCCGCCGATATGATGCCGAACAGCCGCCGCCCCTGTTCCCGCGTATAGATGTCGGCCATGAAGCTCCAGAACACCGAGACGATGAACAGGCTGAACACACCGACCCAGACGAAATAGGCGCGGCCGAGCCAGATGGTACTTTGGCCGCTGTCGACTGCCTGCGTGAACAGTATCCAGAAGATCGCGATATTGGCGGAGAAGAAGAGATAAACCCAGGGCAGGAATACGCGGCGTGGGAAGCGTGAGGCCACCCAGCCGAAGATCGACGTCGCGAACATCATCGCGACAAACGTGCCGACGAAAAGATAAGGTATGGTTTGCGGTCCACTGCCCACGGCCATCGTTTCGCGCACAGGCCGCACGATGTAGTAGGAAGAGAGAATGCAGAAGAAATAGGCGAACGACCAGGCCACGGCGACGTACTCGTGTCGCTCGATACCGAGGAGTTTGTCCAGGACCAGCTTACGGAAACTATTCTTGGTGTTGGCCGCCATGTCGCCGATCATATCAACAAGAGGGGAAAAGAATGGAAGCAACAGTCATTGTCACGTTTCTCGTGCTGGCGCAGTACGTGCTGTTCGGTATCCAGGTTGGAGGCTTGCGCGGTAAGCATGGCGTCAAGGGACCTGCCACGACGGGACACGAAGAGTTCGAACGCATGAACCGGGTGCACCAGAACACGATGGAGCAACTTATCTTGTTCCTGCCTGCTCTGTGGATACATGCGCAGTATGCGAGCCCGTTGTGGGGTGCCGGGTTAGGGGTGGTCTTTATCGCCGGCCGATTCATCTATCGCGCGGAATACCTGAAGGACCCGGGTTCGCGTAGTCCTGGTTTTTCGATGAGCTTTATCCCCTCTGCTGTCCTTCTTATTTGGGCGCTGGTGGCGGCTGTAATGAAGCTGGTCTGACATAGTGCATGCATTCGGCAGATTTGCAGCTGGTCGATTTGCCCACTGCCATTGATCATCGCCTTGTAGTCCCTAAACTCATGGAGAAGATCAATGGCGAAATGGATATTTGCCCTACTGGTGCTTTGTAGTGCTGCAACACAGGCCCGCGAGCTTGGCCCGATGGCCACTGGCTGTGCCGTACTGAACGAAATCATTTACGAGGAAGTAACTGCTTCACGATGGGGTATAAGCGGTGCCGATCTCGTATTTACTAATATGCGCGAACCCAGTGTGGTGATTTGCACCGACACGACACAAACAGTGAGCACGGCGTTTTCCGCTGCGATGCGAGCGGTCGGTGGCGAGGTGGAATGGCAGGACAACCTGGATGGTCAACCCGACACCTGCCTCAGCGGTTTTCTTGAACAGTGCATGCCAGAGGGCAGATGGCTCGCAAAAGCGCTGTGGCAATCGGTCAGCAATACCGTTGTGTGGGCGATGCCGGACGGGCAGGCAAGTGACAGAAGTATCTTCAGTCGCCAATCAATGCGACTGGCCGTACGTGCGTCATTGCGTAGGAGTAGCGTTGCGGTCCGGGTGAGGTAGCACTAGAGTCAGGCCTTCAAGCCAATGGGAGAAGGCCGTGAGACTGTTCTTAGCTCTTGCCATTTTAATGTCTGCGTCGTCTGCGCATGCGATCGAAAAGAAGGACCTGACCGAGATTGACCTGAATGCGCTGACGGTCGAAGGACAGGTCATGACAGGCGGCGCCAGCGAGCTAGCTCTGGTGTGGTGGATACCATCGGAATTCTGGGAGGTCAGCATGCGCCAGGAGTCGATGGTGCCCGATGCGCAGATCAGCCAGGCCATGGGCGTGCTTAAGAACCACTCAGTGCTGGCCGTCGTCCAGGCAAGTATCTCACCATTCGGTGCTTTCCAGTTCTTCGAGAAGGACCAGATAATGGAGGGGCTGAAAGTTGAGATAGTACGCGCCAACGGTGATGTCGAGGTGATCTCACACACCGAACCATCGGACCCGGATCTGCGCATCATGCTTGACCAGATGCGGCCGGTGCTGGCGCAAGCGATGGGGAGCCTTGGCCAGAACTTCTACTTCTTCCCGTTGCCGGATGTCGACGGGAAAGACAATCGCCTGGTGTCGCCCTATGACAAGGGAACTCTTCGCGTAGGGTTGGTGAACAGTGATGTACCGGCGACTGCCGAACTAGAGTTGCCAATGGACTCGCTGTTCGTGCCGCGGATGTGCCCGAACGGCAAGCCTGCACATGTGTCCTGGGACTTCTGCCCCTGGAGCGGGAAGAAACTGAAACGCTAGAAATTTCCTGCGCGAATGGCTGTGTGTAAATAGCAACACGCAAGAGTTTTGCATCGAGTCGAAAACGCTGTCGCATTTTAGACGCGATGCTGCTTAGCTATCTTGGCGACGATAAGTCCTTTCAGCAAAGGTGCCTTGCAGCATCCATCCTGAATCATGGTGCTATTGCATCGTGGCGAAAACGCCGATGCAATGACGCCCCGTGACGCGTAGTGCGTCATATATACAACACTTTTCCCGAATGCTCGAATCGCCCCATGTGCCGCACGCAGTTCGTGTGGCGTGTTTCTAATTGTTGCACAGTGGGGAGTAAACACCATGAACAACGTTCCATTGAAAAGTCGATTGCTCAGATCGGCAATTCTTGCGGGAATGACGACTGCACTATCGGTGCCTGTAATGGCCCAGGATAGTACGGATTCAGTCGAGGAGTTGGAGGAGATCATCGTAACCGGGTCGCACATCAAGCGCGATACCTTCAACTATTCGACCCCGGTCACTGTAATTGACGAGGTCGAAATATCGTCAACAGGCACGACCAATCTTGGCGACTTGTTGCAGACACTTCCGCAGTCAATCTCTACCCTGAATAATGCAAATACCGCATTCTTCACGACGTTCTCGGGTCTCAATCTCACCGATCTGCGATTCCTCGGTACCGATCGCACGCTCGTATTGGTCAATGGCCGCCGGTTTGTGTCTGGTGCGCCTCCGGGTGGTGGGTACGGTGTTGATCTGAACTCGATACCGACTGGCATGATCGAACGTATTGAAGTGCTGACAGGTGGTGCGTCGGCTATTTACGGATCTGATGCCATTGCGGGCGTCGTCAACATCATCACCAAGACCGACTTCGAAGGTATCGACATTGATGTTCAGTTGGGCGCGTCGACAGAAGGTGACAAGAACAAGGAAGACATTTCCGTTACGGTCGGTGGTGAATTTGGCAGTGGCGGCTTCGGCATGCTGTCTGTCGGATTCTCTGACGACGACGAATTACGTTCACGTGAACGAGATTTTTCCGCGTTTGATCTTGTGTACTCGGATGAAAACGGTGACGGATTTGGCGAGACGGCAGTCTGGTTGGGGTCGAGTTTTCCGCCACAGGGTCGACTGAATCCCCCGGGAGCCGGTCCTCAGTATAATGGGGACGGCACGGTATTCCAGGACCCGACGACAGCGGATGGCTTGTTTGGAACACCCGATGTATCGGATCGCTTCAACCGCGCTGCATTCCGCACGATCTTCAATCCGGTCAAGCGACGTTTTGCCGCGGCAAATGCCTCGTATCCGCTCGGCGACAGGATCAGCGCGTTTACAGAGATCAACTGGTCGAATGTGGCGACGGACTCGGAGATTGAGCCTTTTGCCCTGAGTGTCAACGACGACATTTTCCAGTTCAGTCGTGGTGGAAACACGGGATTTGACGTCGCGACAAACTTGCTGATGCCGCAACTGCTCAAGGACAATCTAATTGCAGCCGGCGTGACCAATACGAACCAGCTGGGAACGAATGGTTGGGTCAGGCGGCTTCTTGAGTTTGGCCCACGCGCCTCCCAAGTCGATAGAACAACGACGCGGGCACTGGCCGGCGTCGATATTGAGTTGACCGACAGCTGGGATCTGAATGCCTACTTCAGTTACGGGCGGACAGAGCAGAACCAGGAAAACACAGGTCAGATCAACACGGAGCGTGCGGCACTGGCCATGGACGTCGAATTGGCAGCCGACGGTGTCACCGTTCAATGTGCCAACGAGTTGGCGCGCATTCAGGGGTGTGTGCCTTTCAACGTTTTCGGTGAGGGCACGATTACACCGGCGGCGATTCGGTATCTCCAGGCGCCAGGAAACCTGAAGTCTGTAGTCGAACAGGAAATCTACCACCTCGGCGTTGCCGGTGATCTTGGCTGGGACTTCGGGGCCGGTTCGATCGCGGTAGCTGCTGGCTTTGAGTATCGCGACGAACGTGGTGCTGAGATTAATCCGGGTTTCAACCAGACCGGGATTAGCGGTGGCAACGCGACCGCTCCGACAAACGGCAGTTTCGATGTCTCTGAATTCTACGGAGAGATCGTAGTGCCGATTCACGAGCGCCTCTCACTCGATGCAGCAGTGCGTGTCGGAGACTACTCCACAGTCGGCAATCAGACGACCTGGAAGGCAGGATTCGATGCCTCGTTGCACGATACATTCCGCATCCGCGGAACGGTGTCGGAATCAGTGCGTGCGCCGAACATCGCCGATCTGTTTGCTGGTGCTGGCGAGACGTTCGCCAACGTCAATGATCCGTGTGATGGAGTCGACAACACGACGACAGGAGATGTCGCCGATAACTGCCGTTCGATCCAGGTTATTCAGGATCGTATCGACGCTCAAGGTGCATTCATCCTGACCCAGCCGGAACAGCAAGGTACAGGTGGGTTCGTTGGCGGCAATCCGTTCGTTAATGAAGAAACGGCCGAAGGCTTCACGTTCGGAGTCGTTTGGCGGCCTGAGTTTCTTGACAGCGGGTTCTCTGCAGCAGTCGATTACTATGACATTACGATCGACGATGGCATTGCCGTTACCACCAGGAACACCGTGCTGGAGCGTTGCTACAACGTTGCCCCGTCAGCATTCGATGCAACCTGTGGTATTGGCCTGCAACCAGGTGGCCGTGCACGCCGTGACATGCGTGCCGGTGCCGGTAACCTGACAGGGGTCGACTCTGGTACGTCAAACGAGAATCGCTTCGAAACTCAAGGCGTCGATATCGAACTGCAATACGCTATGGAGATTGGCCCGGGCTCGCTGAATACTGCGCTGGTCTGGAACCACCTCTTTGAGTGGGACGAGATCGGAATTGCGAGCGGCGATGTCGATAAGAATGCGGGCGAGATCCTGACGCCGGATGATCGTGCAACGGCACGACTCTCATATTCGGTCGGAGATTGGACCGCGCATTGGCGTGCACGCTACTGGGCGCGTTCGAAAGACTCAAATACGCCTGAGCTTTTCAACGAAAACGATTGTTTCTGTAATCTTGGTCTGGCACCCAGTGCCAACGAAGTTGCGTCGTATGTCTACAACGATATCTCCGTCGCTTACGCCAAGGATGCCTACACGGTCCGCTTCGGAATCAACAATGCATTTGACAAGAAGCCGCCACTGTTGCCGCAGTTCACGCAGTTCGGCAACACGGGTACGAACACGGTGACGGAAGCCTATGACACCGTTGGTGCCGCCTGGTATCTGTCGTTTAACTACAGTACGGAATAGGAACGTACGGTTTGAGTGTTGACTGCTGGGGGCCGCGCGTTTGCGGCTCTCAGCGTACGAAGGAGATACAGAACGAAAAAGGGCCCGCGTTAGGCGGGCCCTTTCTTGTTTGGTACTCCCTAGGGGATTCGAACCCCTGTTACCGCCGTGAGAGGGCGGCGTCCTGAACCACTAGACGAAGGGAGCGTAGTGGCCGGTCCTGCCGAACCGGGGGCGCTATTATACGGCTGGCGCGCCAAGGCTCAAGCCAAAAAACACGATAATTGCACGAATCTGGGGCATCAGGCCTCGGGCTGCTATCATACGGCGCAATTACTGGCCTTCAGACGGACACATCGTTGAAAAAGAACCCGAATAACGGGTCGAAAGAACCAAATATCATCCCCCGCGCCGCCCACAACGTTTCCCGGGCCGAGTTTTCCAAGAGCGCTCTCAAGGTTCTGTATCGATTGAACAAGGCCGGCTACCAGGCTTTCCTCGTAGGTGGTTGCGTCCGCGACGCCATGCTGGATTTGCATCCCAAGGATTTCGATGTTGCCACCAGTGCAACGCCTGAAGAGGTCAAAGCCCTGTTCGGTAATTGCCGCCTGATCGGCCGACGGTTTCGCTTGGCGCACGTTCGATTTGGCCGCGAGATCATTGAGGTAGCTACTTTTCGTGCCTCGGCGAATCACGAGCACGACGATCATCACAGTGACGAAGAGGGCCGCATCCTCCGGGACAACGTGTACGGATCCATCGATGAGGACGTTTGGCGCCGCGATTTCACCTGCAATGCCTTGTATTACAACATCGCGGATTTCAGCATCTGGGACTATACGGGCGGCTTCGAACACATCAAGGAAAAGCGCATCGTTTTGATCGGTGATCCCGAGAAACGCATGCGCGAGGACCCGGTCAGGATGCTGCGCGCCGTGCGATTTGCGGCGAAGCTCGGATTCGAAATTGACGAGCCGGTAATCAACTCGATTGACCATCACTCGCACTTGCTCACAAATGTGCCGGCCGCCCGCCTGTTTGATGAGTTTCTCAAGTTGTTCCAGGCCGGCAACGCCGAGCGCACATTCGATTTACTGCGAGACCACGGCCTCTTCAAGGAGATGTTTCCCGCAACCGATGACGAACTCGAAAATAGTGAAGACTTTGCACGCTTCACGCGAGCTGCACTTCAGAACACAGATCGTCGTGTAAAGCAGGGTAAGTCAGTCACGCCGATGTTCCTGCTCGGCGTTTTCCTCTGGCAGCCGATCACGAAGCTGGCCGAGACCCGTCGCTCGGAAGAAAAGATGTCGGAGTCGCAGTCATTGGCGCTCGCGGCCTATGAAATCGTTGCCCAACAGCAACGGAGAATCTCGATTCCCAAGCGCTTTACAGTGCCGATGCGGGAAATGCTCTCATTACAGCCGCGCTTCGAATTCAAACGCGGCAAACGTGCAATGAAACTACTCGATCACCGACGTTTCCGGGCCGCGTACGATTTCATGCTGTTGCAATCGGAAGTCGGCCAGGGCAGCGAGGAAACCGCGAAGTTCTGGACCGACGTACAGACCCAGTCAGCGGATGAGCGCGCGAACAGTTTTGAGCTCGGCCAACCGACCGGGCAGAAGAAGCGTCGCCCACGGCGGCGGCGCCGCAAGAAGCCGGCACAGGATTCGTGACCCGGGGTGCTCATTGGTTCCCGGCCTACGTCGGTGTCGGCAGCAATTTGCACGGGCCTGCGCGTCAGGTTGAAATCGCGGCGGCCTTGCTTGCCGACATTCCGGACACTCGGCTCATCGCAACGTCGTCGCTGTATCGCTCCGGGGCATTCGGCGGCATCGAGCAACCCGATTTCGTCAACGCGGTTGCTGCCGTCATTACGACACTGTCGCCGGCTGACCTGCTTGGCGAACTGCAGGCGATAGAGAACCGCCAGGGGCGCGAGCGGGGCGAGACACGCTGGGGCCCGCGCGTGATCGATCTTGACCTCCTGGTCTATTCGCGGGAAAAAATTGAGGATCCAGAGCTCACAGTTCCGCACCCGGGCATCCGCGAGCGAAATTTTGTATTGTTGCCACTCGGAGAGATCGCGCCGGATCTCGTCGTCCCTGGATTGGGCGGGGTGGCCAGCATTCCGGTTAACATGGACGAGCCGAGCATTTCTCGCATTGCCTGAAGGAAGCCTGTGTCAGTTAGCCCGCTGAAAACGTCAGCTAATTCATCACGTTACATCGCGATCGAGGGACCGATAGGTGTCGGCAAGACGGCGTTGGCCAAGCGTCTGGCCGAAAGTCTTTCGGCAGACCTCGTCCTGGAAGAAGTGGAAGAAAACCCGTTTCTCGAGCGTTTCTACCGCGATGGCCGGTCGGCGGCGCTGCCAGCACAGATGTTCTTCCTGTTCGCGCGCGCCCGCCAGATCGAAAACCTGCGCCAGTCGGACCTGTTCTCCACCGTGAGGATCTCGGATTATCTGTTTACGCGTGACCGCCTTTTTGCCGAGCTGAACCTCGACACCGAGGAGCTCAAGCTATACGACCAGATCGCGGCAAATCTCGCTGTCGACGCGCCGGTGCCCGACCTGGTCATTTACCTGCAGGCCTCCGTGGATGCGTTGCTGCAGCGGCTTGCGCGGCGCAATGCAAACTGCGACCGCTATGTCGATCGCGCCTATCTGGAGAAGCTTACCGATGCTTACGCGCGGTTTTTTCACTCCTACGATGAAGGCCCGCTTCTGATAGTTAATGCGTCGCAGATCGATCCGGTCAATAATAACGCCGACTACGAACAGCTGTTCCAGCAAATCGAACGCACAACGGGTGGCCGCCATTTCTTCAACCCGGTAGCCGCCGCACTCGCCTGACAGGTAACGCCTCATGTATACCCAGCTCGAACAACGCGGCATGCCGGAACCACCGGTGAATGTTTCTACGCTGCGTAAGATGAAAAGCGAAGGTGAGCCGATCGCCTGCATAACGGCCTACGACGCAAGCTACGCCGTATTGGTCGATGCCGCCGGCAATGACCTGGTGCTTGTCGGCGACTCGCTCGGCATGGTCATTCAGGGCCATGACACGACGGTGCCGGTGACCGTCGACGACATCATTTATCACAGCAAGATGGTGGCGCGCGGACTACGCCGTGCGTTCCTCGTCGCGGACATGCCTTTCATGAGTTACACCAAACCCGGCCAGGCACTCGACAACGCAGTGCGCCTTATGCAGGAAGGCGGAGCGATGATGGTTAAGCTTGAGGGCGGCGATGACCAAGTAGAGGTTGTCGAGCACCTCGCCCGTCATGATATTCCCGTCTGCGCTCACCTTGGGCTCAAGCCACAGTCTGTGCACAAGATCGGTGGATTCAAGGTTCAGGGCAGGGAACCGGACAAGGCCAAGGAGATGCTCGACTCCGCAAAACGCCTGCAGAATTCCGGGGCGGATATCGTGTTGCTTGAGTGTGTGCCCAATGAGGTGGCCGAGCGGGTGACGCAGGCTCTCGAGGTGCCGGTCATCGGCATCGGTGCAGGCCCGGATGTCGACGGCCAGATCCTGGTGCTGTACGACATTCTTGACATTACGCAGGGACGTACACCGCGGTTCGTCAGGAATTTCCAGGAAGGCTGCGACTCGCCGCTAAAGGCGCTGCAGTCCTATGTCCACGCGGTCAAGGGAAAAACCTATCCCGAGCCGGAGCATTGCTTCTCTTAGAAGGTCTCAAAAGAACGTGTTAGTTACACATACCAAGCAGGAACTCGCCGAACAGATCGCCGAGTGGCGTCACCATGATGAGCACGTTGCGCTCGTACCGACGATGGGCAGTCTGCATGCCGGACACATTTCGCTCGTTGAGCTTGCCCGTGAACACGCTGAGCGTGTGGTCGTCAGTATTTTCGTAAACCCGACGCAATTCGGGGAGGGCGAGGATTACGATGAATACCCACGGACGCTCGAGCGCGACAAGCGGCGCCTGAAAACGGTTGCCGCCGATATGATCTTCGCACCGGATGTTGAGACGCTGTACCCATTCGGTGTCGACAAAGCGACGACAGTCTCTGTTCCAGGATTGACAGAGAATTTCTGCGGGGCAGCGCGCCCGGGACACTTTGACGGAGTTACAACTGTCGTGGCTCGCTTGTTCGCGATTGTGCAACCTGACGTCGCTGTGTTCGGACAGAAAGACTACCAGCAGCAACTCATAATTCGGCGCATGGCCGAGGACTTGAGTCTGCCAATTGGCATCATTACAGCCGAGACAGTCAGGGATGACGACGGACTTGCGATGAGTTCGCGCAACAGCTACCTGAGTGATGAAGAGCGAGCCATCGCGCCGGAGCTTTATCAGGCACTGAGCTATGTAGGGCAGGAACTGCAAAGCGGCCGACGGAATTTTGAGGAGCTGGAAGCGCTGGCTGGTGAGCGCCTTGCCGCTGCGGGTCTAAACGTCGACTATTTCGCGATTCGACGTGCACTGAACCTCGAGGTGCCCGATCGGGACTGCGATGATCTGGTGGTATTGGCTGCAGCGCATCTCGGCTCGGCGCGCCTGATCGACAATATCGTGGTAACTATCTAAGACGCCCTAGACAGAAACCGTATCTCTGCCTGCATTCTTGGCGCGATACAGTGCTTTGTCCGCCGCACGAATTAGCGATTCGAGTGTCCCCTGAGGCGCCAGTTCGGCAACCCCCATCGAAATCTTCAGCGGAATCTGGATCAGGGAATCGGTGCCGTCGCCGGTTTCGCCGCAGACTGCCTGGCGCACACGTTCCGCGATCGTAATCGCCAGTTCCGTACTGACGTCTGGTAACAGGACGGCGAATTCGTCGCCGCCGTAGCGGACGAGCAGATCGTGCGGGCGGAATTGGGTGCGCAGGATTTTCGATACAGCAGAAAGGGCGCGATCGCCGGCAATGTGACCGAACATGTCGTTGAACTGTTTGAAGTTATCGACATCAATCATTATCAATGAGACCGGCTTGTCTTTTTCAATGCACTGGGCGATCGCCTGCGGGAACGAATCCTCCATCGCGTGTCGATTGGCGAGGCTAGTCAGCGCATCGGTCGTGGCATGACGTTCAAATTTTCGGAGCTCTCCGAAATTGTCGGCGATAACACGATTGTGACTGCGAACGCGTTCGGACAGGACGACCAGCAGGTTCTTGGCAAATTCATGCGATGCGTCGACCATGCTCCAGAGAATCGTTTGGTGGATCACCAGCAGGTGCGTGTCTTCGGCGCCCATGACGAAGGCGGATGGGTCGCGGTCTTCGATGATCGACATTTCGCCGACACACTCCCCGGACTCCATCGTCGCAACAACCGGTGCCTCGGGTGAGCCTACGTGAACGTTGACGCTGCCTGACAGAACGACGAAAACATGCTCGTTCTTTTCAGTCGGCGACAATAGCTGTTCGCCCAGGGCAAGGTCCCGCCGGTCACAGCGTTGCAACAGTTCCTGAATATCTTCCGGGCCGACGCCGCGGAAGAGCTCAAGGCTATCGAACAACGTACGCTTGTAGTCCGAGTTGATTGCGAGTGTTTCCTGCATCCGTGCATTCTCTCGTGAATGGCAAACGCGGACTGCCGACCAGACCACAGAAAACGTGTGAACTGCGTCACTAAACGTCGAGGTTGAGCTCCTTTCGCGCCTCTGCGAACTCGGCGTGGTCCTCTGCTGATGGTTCCGGATACTGCAGCCCGATACTCTGCAATGCATCAATAATGATGTCCGCAACGCGTGCGCGCATGTAGGGTTTGTCGTCCGCAGGAATCGCGTACCACGGTGCCCAGGGTCGTGACGTTGAGTTCAATGCATCCTCGTACGCGTGCATGTAGTCGTCCCAGTGGCGTCGTTCCTTTACGTCGTTGGGTTCAAACTTCCAGTTCTTGTCCGCCTCGTCGAGGCGTGAGAGGAAGCGGCGTTTTTGTTCGTCCTTGGAAACGTTCAACCAGAATTTGAGAATGACAGTGCCATTGCGAGCGAGATGCTCTTCCTGCTGGCGTATCGAAGTCAGCCGGTCTTCCCAGACAGTGTCCATGTCGATCTCACCCGGCAGTTTCTGGTAGCCGAGTATCTTCGGGTGCACACGAACCACGAGTACCTCCTCGTACTGGCTGCGATTGAAAATACCGATGCGCCCACGCTCCGGCAGGCGGCACGTTGTGCGCCACAGGAAATCGTGATCGAGTTCAAGGTTTGACGGCCTCTTGAAACTGAAGACCTGGCAGCCTGACGGATCGACGCCCTGCATCACCGAGCGAATTGTGCTGTCTTTGCCGGCCGCATCCATTGCCTGGAAGACAAGCAGGATCGAGTGTTTGTCACCCGCCGCCAGCACACGCTGTAGTTTGTTCAGGTCTTCCGTTCGCTTGCGTCGGTGTTTGCCCTTGTGGGGCTTACCATCGGTTTGCGGCCTGGTGCTGGCGGCCGCAACCTTGAAGCTGCCATCGAATGGAACGAGGTACGCAGACGTGGGTGCCTCAAACATGATTGTTCTCCGTTTAGTTCTGTTCGTGTTGTGCAAGCGCCCAGCCGACGTGTTCTGCCACCAGGTCTGACGTGCCATGCTGCCGTGACTCGAGTGCCGCGAAAACCTCGGGTGTGGTTTTCGCGTTGCCGAGTGCAACAGCAATATTTCGCAGCCATTGTTCGTGCCCGATACGTCGAATCGCACTACCTTCGGTCTTCTCCAGAAACGTTGCCTTGTCCCAGGCAAAGAGTTCGACAAGTGACGCAGTGTCGAGATTGTGCCGTGGCGAAAAATCGGGTTCGCTCGTACGCGTGGCAAATTTGTTCCAGGGGCAGAACAACTGGCAGTCGTCGCAACCGTAAATTCGGTTGCCGATTGCTTTGCGAAATTCGGCGGGTATCGGGTCTTTCGATTCGATCGTGAGGTAGGAGATGCAACGACGTGCGTCGAGCGAGTAGGGCGCGACGATGGCATCGGTCGGGCAGACATCGATGCACGCCGAGCATGTTCCACAATGTGATTCTTCGGGTTCATCAACGGGAAGTGGCAAGTCGGTGTACAGCTCCCCTAGGAAAAACCACGAGCCTTCGTTACGATTAATCACGTTCGTGTGTTTGCCGACCCAACCCAGACCCGCCTTCTCGGCGAGGGCTTTCTCGAGTACCGGGGCGCTGTCGACGAATACCCGAAAGCCAAATTCGCCGATCCTTTCTTCAATGCGTCGCGAAAGAGCCCGTAATCGGCCACGCATGATCTTGTGGTAGTCGCGGCCGACCGCATAGCGGGAAATGTAAGCCTGCGCATCGTGATCGAGGAGGGCCTTGGCATCTTCCTGGTCGTCGACGAGGTAGTCCATGCGGACAGAGATCACACGCACGGTGCCTGGCACCAGTTCTTCGGGATGGCTGCGCTTGCTGCCATGCCGTTCCATATAGTGCATGGAACCATGAAAGCGTTCGGTGAGCCAGTCGTTCAGGCGGCTCTCGGCCAGAGAGAGATCAATGTCACTAATGCCGGCTTGCTGAAAGCCGAGCTCACCTGACCACGCGACGATCTCTGACTTGAGGGTCGCCATATCGGTATTGCCGTATTGGTCTGTTGTGCTGGTCAATGTAGGTTCGCGAGATCGTTTCCTGTACTGGATCAGTATAATCGTCCCGATGCAGAACTTGCCCACCAACATTTATTCAGTGGCTGCCGTGCGCGAGACGGATCGGACGACGATCGAGGATCATGGCGTACCCGGATACACACTGATGACCCGCGCTGCCGCCGCCGCGGTGCGCGAAGCCCGGGAGCGATTCCCGGATGCGCAGCGCTGGCAGATAATCTGCGGCGCCGGAAACAACGGTGGCGATGGTTACGTCATGGCCCGCCTGGCCGCGCAGGACGGCATTGTAGTCTCGGTAATCTCACTGATCGATCCTGAGAAGCTAACCGGAGATGCGGCGACAGCCTGGGGTGATTTCGCGGCTGAAGGCGGCGTGGTCATGCCGTGGGCCGGCGATCTCGATGACCAGGCCGACTTGCTGGTTGACGGCATACTCGGTAGCGGCCTGGAACGGGCGGTCGGTGGCGAGTTTGCCGACGCCGTGGCGAAGATCAATGCGCACCGGGCGCCGGTTTTGGCGCTCGACATTCCGACGGGCCTGCACGGCGATAGCGGCGCGGTGCTCGGAACGGCTGTTCGGGCAGACCTGACTGTAACCTTCGTCGGCTTGAAGTCCGGCCTGTTTCTTGGCGATGCGCCTGCGCACTGTGGCGCAATTCGTTTCGCGGATCTCGACATACCTGACAGTTATCGTGATGGCATTGAGCCGGCGTATCGATCCGTTGACGATGCCAGGCTCCTGGCTGAACTGGGGCCAAGGGCGCGCGGTGCGCATAAGGGCGACTTTGGTCATGTCCTGGTAATCGGCGGCGGCGAGGGGATGCCCGGTGCAGTGCGCCTCGCTGGCGAGGCGGCACTCAGGACCGGGGCAGGGCGCGTTAGTGTTGCGACCCACCCGTCTCACGCGGCGATCCTGATCGCCACCCGCCCGGAACTCATGTCTCACGCGGTAGACGATGCGTCGGACCTGGAGCCGCTGCTTGAAAAAACCGATGTTGTTGCCTTCGGGCCCGGCCTCGGTCAGTCCGGATGGGCCCGTGCGTTGTACGCACGCATTGCTGAGTCTTCATTGCCCGCTATTTGGGATGCTGACGCCCTGAATTTACTCGCCACATCGCCGGCCCAGGCGGCGAACAGGGTGATTACACCGCACCCCGGTGAGGCGGCAACGCTGCTCGAGACACGTACGGCCAGCGTTCAGGCCGATCGACCGTCTGCGCTGGCATCGCTGGTGGCAAAATATGGCGGGACAGCCGTGCTGAAAGGCGCGGGGTCGCTGGTCTCGACGGATTCGACACCGTTCCTCTGTGTGTCCGGCAATCCCGGCATGGCTGCACCCGGCATGGGGGACGTGCTGACCGGTATCATCGCTGGTTTGCTGGCGCAGGGCCTGCGGATGGAGGATGCCGCGGCGATGGGTGTTGAAGTACATGCTCGTGCAGGTGACCGCGCAGCCCGGGCCGGGGAGCGCGGCCTGATCGCATCAGACCTGATCTCTGAGCTGCGGGCAGTTCTGAACCCATGAAGCGATTTCTCCCCGACGAGGCCGCCACAACAGCATTTGGTCGTGAATTGCTCGACGCCCTTCCTGAGGATCTGGCCGGTTGGACGCTCCTGCTGACGGGGGAACTCGGCGCGGGAAAATCGACGCTGGCCCGAGCATTCATAAAGGCTGCGGGCCACATGGGCGCTGTTCCGAGCCCGACCTACACGCTGGTAGAGCCGTACAATCTCGTTCGAGGCAATATCTATCACGTTGATTTATATAGGGTTGGCGGAGAGGATGAGCTGCGCTACCTGGGCTGGAACGAGCTCGATGACGGCTGCCGAATGGTGGAATGGCCGGATCGGGCCCCGGGCCTTACGCGTCAGGCGGATCTGGCCATAACGCTTTCCTACGACGGAGCCGGCCGCACCGTCGAAGTCCAGGGTCTCAGTGACCGGGGCAAACGCCTCACCGCCAATAAATAAGCGGCCTGGCACCGATTATCGACTGGATTAAGAAAGGTCGGTATCTCCATAATATTTCAGCGAAAACTCTTGGAATTTGTGCTGAGGTTTGTATACTCACCGGACATAATCCAATAAACCGGCTTCGCGATTCTCCAAGATGCTTCGATTGAGACTCATAACGTGTGCGCTGCTTCTCTTGCTGGCTTCGGCAGCAATTGCCGGTTCAACCGTCGAAAATGTCCGTATATGGTCAGAAAATAACAAAACGAGGGTCGTGCTCGACCTGAGCCGGTCTGTCCAACACAACATCTTCACGTTGCGTGGGCCAGATCGCCTCGTTATCGACCTAAAAAACAGTCGCCTGGCAAAGGCGCTGACGTCGATGCCGCAGGGCGCTGGCGCGGTGCGGTCCATTCGCAGCGCGGTGAAAGCGGACGGCCAGTTGCGTGTCGTGCTGGATCTGAACACTGCAGTTCGCTCGCGGACCTTCACGGCCGGCCCCAATGCCACGTATGGCGACAGGCTGGTCATCGATCTCCAGCAGGCGAGCGGTCCGGCAACGGTCAAGCGCGCGTCTGAGGAATACCGACCAGGTCGCGACATCGTGATCGCCGTCGATGCGGGCCACGGCGGCCATGATCCAGGTTCGTCGGGTCGTCGCGCCAAGGAAAAAGACATTGTCCTGGCCGTCAGCAAGGAACTGGCGCGGCGAATCAACGCGGAAAGCGGCATGCGCGCAGTGCTTATCAGGGACCGGGACACATTCATTAACCTGAAAGACCGGGTCGAGATTGCGCAACGCCATGATGCGGACCTGTTTATCTCGGTTCACGCAGACGCATTTCCTGATCCGCGGGCCAACGGCGCATCGGTATTTGCGCTGAATCTCGATCGTGCGGACAGAGTGGCCCGCGAAACACTGTCTCGCCGGGCGAGTGAAACGGTAAAAGTCGGCGATGTCGTGCTCAATGACAAAGACCCCGTCCTGGCGTCGGTGTTGTATGACCTGTCGCAGAATGCGGCGCTGAGTGCGAGCAACGATGTTGGTAATCGAGTCAGCACACAGCTGAGCCGCGTCGCAAAAATGCACAGCAAAAAGGTCAGGGAAAAGAGCCTGGCCGTACTCACATCGGCTGAAATGCCGTCGATATTGGTCGAGACAGGCTTTATCTCCAATCCGGGTGAGGAAAAGAAACTCCGGGACAAGGCTTATCGAGCGCGCCTCGCAAACGCGATTCTCGCCGGCGTTCGCGACTACTTTCATTCGAATCCACCGCCCGACACACAGATTGCCATGAACCTCAGGCGCCAGCCTGCGAAACAGGTTCGGCACGTGGTGACGCGTGGCGATACCGTGTCCGAGATTGCTGAGCGCTACAACGTGAGGGCAGCAGATATCCGCCGCGCGAACAAGCTCTCCGGCAACAAGATTCGCGTCGGCCAGACGCTGAGTATTCCGATCTTCGCCGGAGGATAGGAATCGGGCATAATCGCCCGAATGCCTATTCAGCAACTCCCAAGCCACCTGATCAATCAGATCGCTGCCGGCGAAGTCGTCGAGCGTCCTGCTTCCGTGGTCAAGGAACTCGTGGAGAACAGCCTTGACGCGGGTGCGCAGGCGGTCCAGGTCGACATCGTGGCCGGCGGCCAGAAGCTGATTCGAATTCGTGACGACGGCAAGGGCATCAGCAAGCCTGAGTTGGCACTTGCGCTGTCACGCCATGCGACGAGCAAGATATCCAGTCTCGACGATCTCGAAGCGGTTGCGTCGCTCGGGTTTCGTGGCGAGGCCTTGCCGAGTATTGCCTCGGTCGCGAGGCTCACGCTGTGCTCCCGATCGCTCGACGGGGATACGGCCTGGCAGGTCGAGGCCGACGGCGGGAAAATCAGCAACCCGGCACCGGCGGCTCATCCGCAGGGCACGACTGTCGAGGTTCACGACCTCTTCTACAACACACCGGCGCGGCGCCGCTTCCTGCGCACTGAACGTACCGAATTTGGTCACATCGAGAAATGGATCCGGAGACTCGCGCTGTCCCGCCCGGAGATCGCGTTCACGCTGACCCACAATCAACGTACGGTCTTGCAGCTTGTCGCTGCAAAAGACGAGGACTCCCAGCGCCAGCGCGTCGCGAGAATCTGTGGCGACGCATTCGCCGAACAGTGTGTGACCATCGAACGCGAAGTAGAGGGTATCGCGCTGTCTGGCTGGATTGCGCTGCCGACATTCAATCGCAGCCAGCCCGACCTGCAGTACTGGTTCGTCAATGGTCGCAGCGTGTCAGACAAGACGTTGGCCCACGCCGTGCGTCACGCGTACCGTGACGTATTGTTCCACGGCCGCTACCCGGCCTATGTGCTGAATCTGACGATGGATCCAAAGGGTGTCGACGCCAATGCGCATCCTGCGAAGCATGAGGTTCGGTTCCGGGACGGTCGCCGCGTACATGGCGTTGTATCGCAGGCTGTCGACGTGGCGCTAAAAGACACGAGACCGGGCGGCCACGACGTCACCCCGATTCCCATGACGCGCGACACAGTATTCAACCAGGGATCCATGCCGCTGCCGCACGGCCCTTCGCCATCAGCCGTGCGCGAAACTCTGGCCACTTATCGATCGATGGCGACGGCTCCATCACTGGCGGATGTTCCCGAGCATGCCACCGAAGTTCCGCCGCTCGGATTTGCAGTCGCCCAACTTGCCGGTGTCTATATCCTGGCTGAGAACCGTGATGGCCTCGTCGTGGTGGACATGCATGCCGCGCATGAGCGCATCACGTACGAAAGGCTCAAGCAGAGCTACGATGACCGTGATCTTGTTCGCCAGCCGTTACTTGTCCCGGAGGCCGTCTCGGTTGCCGAAAGTGAAGCGGACCTGGTGGAGCACTCGGGCGCGTCCCTCGAACAACTCGGGCTTGTCGTCGACCGTTCAGGCCCGACGACGCTAACTGTCCGTGAGGTTCCGGCGCTGTTGCGCAATGCGGACGTTGAGTCACTACTGCGTGACGTGCTGTCGGACCTGGCGGAGTCTGGTCAGAGCAATCGCGTCGAAGACGTGAGTGATGACTTCCTGGCCACGATGGCCTGCCATCACTCGGTCCGCGCCAATCGCCTGCTCACACTCGACGAAATGAATGCCTTGTTGCGCGAAATGGAAAATACCGAGCGGGCTGACCAGTGCAATCACGGTCGTCCGACGTGGACGACGATCACGATGTCCGAACTCGACCGCCTGTTCCTGCGCGGTCGCTGACAGAAAGACGTGAATCGGACTGCGATTTTGCTGATGGGCCCGACCGCGTCGGGTAAGACCGATCTCGCAACCAGCCTTTGCAAGCGATTTCCATGCGACGTTATCAGCGTTGATTCGGCGCTCGTTTATCGCGGTATGAATATCGGTACGGCGAAACCCGATCCGGATGAACTTGCGCGCACGCCGCATCGCCTGATCGATATTCGCGAGCCGGAGGAGAGTTACTCCGCCGGCGAATTTGTGCGCGATGCATACCGGGAGATGGACGAAATTCTTGCCGCGGGGAGAATTCCGTTGCTGGTCGGCGGGACGATGATGTATTTCCGCGCGCTTACCGAGGGCATCGCCAAGTTGCCGACCGCTGACAAAGCGGTCCGCCGGGCGATCGATACCGAGGCAGCCGAGCGCGGCTGGCCTGCGATGCACGAAGATCTCAGGGTTGTTGACCCCGTAGCCGCGAATCGCATCAAGCCAAATGACCGGCAGCGCATCCAGCGTGCGTTGGAGGTTTATCGTGCAAGCGGTAAACCCCTCTCTGACTGGCAGCGGAATTCTGCGCCGGCCAGGCGCGACATCGACTATCTCAAGATCGGTCTCAACATCGAGCCTCGGACCTTGCTGCACGCGCGTATCGCGAAGCGTCTGAATCTCATGATCGATGGTGGTTTTGTCGACGAAATGAAGCAGCTGCGGGAGCGGCCCGGCCTTGTGGCGGATTGCCCGGCGATGCGCTCGGTCGGATATCGCCAGTTCTGGCAGTACCTTGAAGGCGACTACAGTCTGGAGGAGGCACGGGACAGGGCGCTGTTTGCCACGCGTCAGCTGGCCAAGCGACAAATCACCTGGCTCCGATCCGAGACTAAAGTATTCCTCGCAGACCCCCTTGAAGCCGGCGCAATCGACGCTATATCGACTTTTCTGGCGCAGTCCCTGTGATAGACTTTTTAAACGCTTTGGCTGAAGACCGTTGTCAGGGCACCCCGGCGCCACCGGGACGCGGTCTTCAACTCAAATAAGAATAAGGAGACCCAATATGGCTAAAGGGCAGACACTTCAAGATCCCTTCCTGAATATCCTGCGGAAGGAAAAAGTCCCCGTATCGATATACCTCGTCAACGGCATCAAGTTGCAGGGGCAGGTCGATTCGTTTGACCAGTTCGTGGTTTTGCTGAAGAACAGTGTGAACCAGATGGTCTATAAACACGCGATTTCGACCGTCGTTCCGTCGCGCAACGTTCGCTTGCCGCTGCCGGACGACGAACCTGGAGAGGGTGACGAGTAAGTCCACACGGCGGAGTCCTGTCCGGGAGGTCGTGATTGTTTGAACGACCGCAAAGTGGTGAGCAAGCAGTGCTTGTCCACGCGAGTACCGACGGATTACCTGACGAATCTGAGCGCGAAGAGTTTGCCGAGCTGTCCCGGTCCGCCGGTGCAGTGATTGCGGGTGAGCTCATCAGCTCTCGTCGTCGACCCGACCCGCGCTACTTCATTGGCAAGGGCAAGCTCGATGAGCTGCGCAAGTTGATCGAGGACAGCAACGCCGAACTCGTCATTTCGGCAGCCGCGCTGAGTCCGAGCCAGGAACGCAATCTCGAGAAGGAGCTGCGTTGCCGTGTGCTTGATCGCGCGGGCCTGATCCTCGACATTTTTGCGCAGCGTGCACGTAGTTTTGAGGGCAAGCTGCAGGTCGAACTTGCGCAACTCAAACACCTGTCCACGCGCCTGGTACGTGGCTGGACTCACCTCGAGCGACAAAAGGGTGGCATTGGCCTGCGTGGTCCGGGTGAAACCCAGCTGGAGACGGATCGCCGTCTTGTTGGCAAACGTATTCGGCAGCTGACCGAACGCCTCGAGCATGTGGATACCCGGCGAACGATCAACCGGCGTAACCGTATGCGGGCTGAAATCCCGACAGTCGCGCTGGTTGGCTACACCAATGCCGGCAAATCGACGCTGTTCAATGCGCTCACCGATGCTGGCGTGTACGTGCAGGACCAGCTGTTTGCAACGCTGGATCCGACGGTTAGGCGCCTCGATTTGCCCGATGGCAATCACGTGGTGCTGGCGGACACTGTTGGATTCATCAGGGACCTGCCGCACGAGCTGATCGCGGCTTTTAAGTCGACACTGCAGGAGGCACGTGAGGCGGACCTGATTCTCCACCTTATCGACGCCAGCGATCCCAATCGCTGGCAGCGCGTACGCCAGGTGAACTCCGTTCTCAAGCAGTTGGATGCGGACCAGGTACCCCAGATCCGGGTGTACAATAAGATCGATCAGCTGGACAGGAAGCCACGCGTCACCAGGAACCGGCAGGGGGAGGGGCGCGCGGTCTGGATTTCAGCAGTCACGGGCGAAGGCCTGGATCTGCTGAAGGAGGCCATTGCCCGGCACCTGCAACAGAAGACGGTGCACCGCCATATTCATCTTGAACCTGCCCAGGGACGGCAGCGTGCCAAACTATTCGAGCTTGGCGCTGTCATTAGTGAGGAGGATCTCGACGATGGCGGCTGGACGCTCGAATTGAAAATGACTGAAAAGGACTTGCGGCGATTCCTAAAGCATGAAAATCTCGCCGAAGAACAACTGGCGCCGGCGTTGTCCAAACGATCGGCTCCTGCAGCTAACGAGTGAATAACATTATGGCGTGGAACGAAAACGGAAACGGTAAAGACCCGTGGCAACGTGACGGGGACGAACCCAAGGAACTGGATCAGATCGTCCAGGAATGGCAGAAGCGTTTTGGCAGTATCCTGGGAGGCGGCGGCCGCGGCGGCGGTGGCGGTGCCGGCAGCATCGCACTCGTTGTATTGCTGTTGCTGGCCTGGGTACTGACCGGGCTTTACCGCGTCGACGCGGCCGAGCGCGGCGTCGTGCAGCGTTTTGGTAAGTTTGTCGAGCCGGTGACGATGCCAGGCTTGCGTTGGCACCTGCCGTTCCCGATCGAGAGAGTCGATGTCGTCAATATCGAGGAAGTTAATGACTTCAATTACTCGACCGAAATGCTAACGGCGGATCTCTGGTACGTCTACATCGATATTGCTGTGCAGTACCGCCGGACCGACCCGGTGAAGTTCAGCTTCCTGGTCGAGGACCCGGAGCAGACACTTCAGGATTTGACCGAGAGCGCATTACGCGGCGTTGTGGGAACGAGTACCCTCGAATCGTTGATTGGAGCGCGTCGTGAAGAGATTCCGGCGCGGACGATTGTTGAATTGCAGAGCACCCTGGAGGGCTACGGTGCCGGGTTGAGCGTTACGTCGATCAACATCAACAAAGTGAATTATCCAACAGCGGTGGAAGATGCTGTCGCCGATACGCTGCGCGCAACGAATGACGGGGACCGTTACAAGTTTGAGGCGGAGAAGTACGCGAACGATATCGTGCCGATAGCACGTGGCCAGCGAGAGGTGGTTCTCCAGGACGCTGAGGCTTACCGCGAACGTGTGATCGCCGAGGCCGAGGGTGATGCATCACGGTTTGAAGCCTTGCTCACTGAGTACCACAAGGCACCGCGAGTGACTCGCGATCGCCTCTACATCGAAGCGGTTGAGCAAGTGTATGGAGATTCGGCCAAAGTGCTCATTGATACCGATGGTGGCGGCAACCTGCTGTACTTGCCCCTTAATGAAATTATGAACAGATCCGGTGTCCAGTTTCCCAAGAGCGAATCGGGTAGCGGTGCGAACGCACCAGATTCCAATGTGCGCTCGGAGGCCCAGCAAGATCCGAGGGGTTCGCGCGACAGGAGGGACCGCCAATGAATAACAAGGGAATAGGAGTAATTCTGGGCCTAGGCCTGGTTTTCGCCGTCGTTGGCCTCTCGGCTTTCACAGTCAATGAACGAGAGCTCGCTATCAAGCTGCGTTTTGGTCAGGTGCGGCAGGCACACTACGAGCCGGGCCTGAATTTCAGGGTTCCGCTAATCGAAACCGTGCAGAAGTTTCCGAGTCGTATATTAAAGATCGACGATGCACCGCAGGAAGTCTTCACGCTCGATCGTCAGAACATGACCGTCGACTTCTTCGTGAAGTGGCGCATCGTGGACGAGGTCAAGTTCTACACGTCGACGGGTGGGTCGCAGCAAGCCGCTGAGGCACGCCTGCGCGAGATCATCAAGAACTCGGTTGTAACGGAGTTTGGTAAACGGTCGACGCGCGAGGCGATCTCGGTCGAGCGTATGGAAATTATGCGCGACATGTTGACGATGGCGCAGCCCACGGCCGAGGGCCTGGGTGCAGAACTCGTCGATTTTCGTGTGAAGCAGGTCGAATTCGTTTCCGAAGCCCGCGAGTCCGTCTATCGCCAGATGCGCGCAGAGCGCGAGCAGCTGGCTGCGCAAACGCGCGCAGAGGGGCGCGAGGCAGCGGCACTGATCACTTCGACTGCGGAGAAAGACCGCACCGTGATCCTCGCCGATGCGGACCGTCAGAGCCAGATTATTCGTGGCCTGGGGGACGCCAAGGCTGCCGAGATCTATGCTAATGCGTACAACAAGGATCCGGAATTCTATGCGTTCTATCGCAGCATCAATGCGTACAAAAACTCGATCGGTAAGCAGGGCGACGTTCTTGTCCTTGATCCTAACAATGAGTTCTTCCGGTACCTGAACCAGTCGGACGGCCAGCAATAGCTACCGAAATTTTCACGGCAATTGCCCTGGTGCTCATTATCGAGGGCATGTTGCCTTTCATATCGCCGCGAAGTTACCGCCAGATGGTGGCGGAAATCTCGCGCCTGAGTGACAATCACATCCGCAATATCGGCCTCGTGGTCATGGGTATCGGTCTTGTAGTGTTGTTCTTCGTGCGAGGCTAAGTGCCCGCAATACTGAAGCAGGAAAATCATGGGTAAGAACGTAGTTGTCATCGGCACCCAGTGGGGTGATGAAGGCAAGGGAAAGATCGTTGATCTGCTGACGGACCGCGCGGCCGCCGTAGCGCGTTTCCAGGGCGGCCACAATGCCGGACATACACTGGTTATTGACGGTGTAAAAACGGTTCTGCATCTCATTCCGTCCGGCATCCTGCGCGATGGTGTGCAGTGCCTGATCGGCAACGGTGTGGTGCTCGCACTCGACGCGCTGGTGACAGAAGCCGATGCCCTGGTTGAAAGCGGTGTTCCGGTATTCGAGCGCCTGCGTATCAGCCCGGGGTGCCCGCTGATCCTGCCGTCGCACGTTGCGCTCGATGCTGCGCGTGAAAAAGCACGTGGAGCAAGCGCCATTGGCACGACGGGCCGTGGTATCGGACCCGCGTACGAGGACAAGGTGTCGCGACGTGCGCTGAGGGTCTCCGACCTTTTCGTTCGTGAGAACTTCGCCTCGAAGCTCGGCGAGATCCTGGACTATCACAACTTCCTCTTGAAGAATTACTTCCGCACCGAGACGGTGGATTTTGCGAAGACGCTTGACGAAGCCATGGGGTACGCGGAAATTATTGCGCCGATTACGGCCGACATCACGCAGATCCTCCAGGACCTCGCTGACTCCGACAAGGGCATTCTGTTCGAGGGTGCGCAAGGCAGTTTCCTCGATATCGATCATGGAACGTATCCGTTTGTGACCTCATCCAATACCGTGGCGGCAGCCGCGAGTACGGGTACCGGTGTCGGGCCGCGCAACCTCGATTACATCCTTGGTATCGTCAAGGCCTACACAACCCGCGTCGGTGCAGGACCGTTCCCGACCGAGCTGTTCGACGAGCAGGGTGCGCATATCGCGAAGGTAGGAGCCGAGTTCGGCGCAACAACGGGCAGGCCGCGACGTTGCGGCTGGTTTGATGCGGTTGCATTGCGACGTTCGATCGTAAACAGCAGCGTATCGGGGCTGTGTGTCACCAAGCTGGACGTGCTCGATGAGCTCGAAACTATCCAGATTTGTGTTGGTTATTCGATCGATGGTCAGCCGATCGCCGGGGTGCCAGTCGTTGTGGATCGCTTTGCCGAGTGCAAACCAATCTACGAAGAGTGGGCAGGCTGGCAGGAGTCAACGGTCGGTGTCACCGACTACACCGACCTGCCGGAGAAAGCGCGCGCTTACCTGGCGCGTATCGAAGAGTTGGCGGGCGTTCCTGTCGATATCATTTCAACGGGACCGGATCGCGAGCAGACGATTATCAAAACGCATCCGTTTGAATAACAGCAGGATAAGCAACCACAGCGATATCGCGCCGCCACCACCACTGCCACCTCCCATGCCGGGGGAGTTCGCCGTAACTGTCACAGTGACGTTCGCCGAGTCATTGAGGCCGGCCGGATCAGTTACCGCGAGGTTGAAGCGCAACAACGTATCCGACGTCACGGAAGGCGCCGTGAACGACGCGCTGGATGTGTCCGCACTGCTCAGGCTCACCGTTGGCCCCATGGTCTGCGTCCACTGATAGGTCAGCGCATCCCCATCCGGGTCGTTGGAGTTGCCGCCATTCAAGGTCACCACGGCGCCAATACGTACTGTCTGGTTTGAGCCGGCTACCGCATTTGGCGCGGCATTCGAACCGTTGCCGTCCAGCACGTCGATGCGGAGTGACGTGTTGGTACCGAGTGTGGCGCCTGCAGCGTTGCTTAGAGTAAGTTCGATAAACTCGTCTGCTTCGCCAGTGCCGTCGTCGTTAATTTGGTATTCAATCCATTGCGGGTCCGCGTCACCGTCCGCCCAGGTCAAGGTACCTCCGGCCGGCCCGGTGTAGTCACCACCGGTGGTCGCATCACCACCCGAGACGGCGTAATCCACCGATGCGGTCCCGGCGGCACTGCCACCTCGTTGCACCACTGCCACGGCCATCGCGAATCCGCGCTCGGGCACCGCGACGCGATCGGCCGAAAACCCGAGCGTTGACGTACTGCCCGGATCGCTGACATAGACGCTGGCAATACTTGGCGACGACAATGTGGCACCACCTGCGGGTGCCGTGAGCTTGATCAACAGTCGTTCGAGCCCTTCCGCGATGCCGTCGTTGTCAAGACCCACGCTGATCATCTTGTCCGCTGCATCACCCGCGGACCAGTTCAATGTTCCGCCGGCGACACTAACGTCCGCCAGGGAGCCGCTGGCACCCAATATCTCCCAGTCCACGGCGACAGTGCCCGTGGTGCCGCCCAGGCGCTGCACGGCTATGCTCAATATTTGCGACTCGTCTGCTGCACTGGACGATGTCACAAACGAGAATGAACCCTGCACAGCATCGAGCGTGTTGTCCTTTACGACGTAGAAGCCGCTGTCGATATCACTGATCAGGATGTTGCCACTTGGCAGGTACGGGTAAGTGCCCCAAGCTCCCGGGAACCCCGTCGCGTCACCCGCCGGATACGTATCGAAGCGACCGACGGCCGTAGGACTGGCCGGATTGCTGATGTCGAGAATGGTCAGGCCGCGAGCGTAGTTGGACATGTAGTAGCGATTGCCGCGCACAAAGCCATTGTGATCAATCGCACGGGTCGGGCCCGTCCAGGTTCCCGCCAGTGTCGGGTTCGTGAGATCCGCGATTGAGAACGCCCGCAATGTCGTCGAAAGTCCCCTGTCGCGTTCGTCGAGTTCGTCTTGCAGGAAGACGTATTGCTTGTCCTCTGTCCACCAACCGGAGTGTGAGTAACTCGCGTTGCCGTACGGCGTCTGGCTGAGCCGTACCGGGTCGCCCGGGTCCGTAATGTCCCAGATGTCGAGCGTCGACTCGTTGAAGTCGAAGAGGACGTCGCAATAGGCGGACGCGCCCGCGTTCGCGCATTGCGTGTCCTTCCTGGAGTCCATCACCGTCATCGACGCGGCGTCATGCATGTAGAGGCGGTTGCCGCCCGTCTGGCCGGCAGGTGTTGCTGGCATTGCAATGAACGATGGCGCCGCCGGGTTGCTGAGGGAGTAGTTTCGGAACCGGCCGTCACTGAGATTCGAGCCGGCAATAACAAGTACCGGCGTGTCGCCGGTGAGCGCGAGGCCGGTACTGAATTCCGTCTTTGAAATGTAGACGTTGTGTGCCTCGGCGAAGTCACTCGGGTAACTGGCGCGTGTAATGCTGTGTGGCAGGCGGGTCAGATCGAGGACGAACAGGCCGTCGGACGCATTGTCTGCGGTCACGTAGGCGTAAGCGAGCCAGCGCTGATCCGAAGGGCTCCAGAACTGGTACACCTTGATGTCGCGCCAGGTCGTTGCCTGGCCGTCGACAAACCCTACTTCACGCGGATTCGTCGGATCTGTGACGTCATACACGGCAGTGCCGGTGCTGTATCCCATGATCGCGTATTCGCGATTGGTGTTGAGATCGATGAATCCCCAGATATCCGCTCCGCGGGCACTCGACGCACGGTCCACGATGTGCGCCTGCAGGTCGACGTTACTGCAAGGGAAGCCCGCAGCTGAGCCACCGACACAAGCTGCTGCGAAGGCACTGGCATTCAATGTGCTGCGAGTGCCAGCAAGCTTTGTTGCAATTTCGCGGCTCAGGCCCTTCGAGTCTGCGATGACACGGAACCCACGCTCGGCCAGGTCTGCCGCAAATTCACTCGGGACACCGATCAACGTCGCACCCTGGTCTGCGCGGACGTCAATTGCGCCGCTGACCAGGTAGAACACATCACCCGGGTTACTCAGCGTGTAGTCACCGGCGGCAATCCGGATACGGCCGTTTTTGCCGACGCGTTGCAATGCAAAGTCGATAGTCTGGCACGGTGCCGCAACATCGAGACAGCTGCCCGAGTCCAGTCCCGCAGGGTCCACAAACAATGGTGGCTCATCCGAGTCGGCGCGAGCGATTTCGCTGGCTCCGAGTACAAGGGCTGCGGCAATCGTCGGCAATAGCAATCGGGTCATGTGAAGAACCGTTGGCATGAAGAAGCGCTTATAATAGCTGCTCATCTCGTTTCATTGCCCCAAGAAAACCACAAACTGTGAATTCGTTCTCTTTGACATACAAAGCGGGCGCCGGTGCCCTTGAATCCGTGCGAAAACACGGATTCGACATATCGTCGGTAGGCACGCTTGCGGGCGCATCGGGTGGCGCCAAATGGTTGGTTCTCAGCCAACTCGATCGCGCGATTCTCCGCACGGTTGTGCCGAATCTGTCTGGCCCGGTTCACCTGATCGGTAGTTCAATCGGGTCGTGGCGCTTCTCGTGCTACGGACAGGCCAATCCGCTGGCAGCTATAGACCGCTTTGAACAGGCGTACCTGGGCCAGACCTACAGCGAAAAGCCGGACATTCACGAGATCACGGCAAAGACGCGCGAGGTCCTCGATCATGTACTCGGTGACAACGGCGTAACGGAGATCCTGGAGAACCCGCTGTTTCGTACGCATGTAATGACGGTTCGCAGTCGCCATATCCTCGCGTCGGAACACACGGCCCTGCTGGCGCTGGGACTCATGACAGCGGCGCTATTGAATATGGCGAGCCGTTCGACCCTGGGCTTGTCGTTCGAACGTGCGCTGTTTTACGACAGGCGCGATGTACCGCCGTTCTTCAATGTGACCGGATTCCCCTTGCAGCAGGTGGAACTGGATCGCCATAACCTGCGCGACGCCATCATCGCGACAGGTTCAATACCGCTCGTGCTGTCGGGCGTCCCGGATATTGCGGGTGCCAGACCTGGCGTCTACCGCGACGGCGGTGTTATCGACTATCACCTCGACCTGCCGCACAGCGCAGAGGAGCGCCTCACGCTCTTCCCGCATTTTTACGGTCGCATCGTGCCTGGTTGGTTCGACAAGCGACTCACGTGGCGACGGCCACAACCCGGCAATGTCGATCGCACAATTTTGATCAGTCCTTCTGATGAATTCGTCGCAGGCCTGCCGAACGGCAAGATCCCGGACAGGACCGATTTCGTGAACTACAAACCTGGCGAACGCGTGAGCATCTGGAAGCAGTGCGTCGCGGCTTGCGAGGCGCTGGCAGACGAATTCGCCGAGGTTATCGAGAAGGATCAGCTAGCGGCACGGCTTGAACCACTGTGGTAATCTTGCGCGCAAATAACAATAGGGGAGTGGGAGTGAATAACCCGTCTTCGGCCGCTGCTCGGCCATATCCTGAATTAACCTGGGTTGCACTGATTGTCGGCTGGATCATCGGTTGCGTGATCGCCGTATCGATCGGTTACGCCGCCCTGATCCTCGGCTTCTCGATCGAGGGATCGGAACTCGCGGCGATCCTTGGCTTCGGCATCCTGCGTGGCATGCTGCGGCGCAAGAGCATTATCGAAAACAACATTGTGCAAACGATTGCGTCCGGCGTGAATGGCGCGTCGTCAGGCATGATGTTCTCGGTGCCTGCCATATTCCTGCTGGGATTTGGTGACCGCTTCGATCCCACGATCCTGACCTTCGGATGTATTGCCGGTGCCTTTCTTGGTATTGCTTTTATCATCCCGCTCAGGAAACACATGATCGACTATGAGCGGCTGACGTATCCAGGTGGCGTTGCGGTGGCGACCATTCTGAAATCACCGGGTGCCGGTGTTCGCAAGGCGGTCGTCTTGCTTGTCGCCGCATTGGTGAGCGCAGGCGTTCACTACGGGACAATTGAGACAGGTGTGGCCAACTGGAATCTCGGAACGCTGATCGGGCTACCCGAGTATATGAACGGTATCTGGTACCTGTCATTAATGACGATAGGGGTCGGGTTCATTGCGGGTCGCGGTGGTATCGCGTTTATCATCGGCGGATTTGTCGCCTACTGGTTCCTGTCACCGATGCTGTCGGCAATGGGCGCGTTCCCGGTCGATGCGGCGGGCGACACAATTAATCAACCTGGCCCATTGCGGCTGCTGCTGTACCGGCCGTTTGGCATCGGTATGCTCATTGGTGGCGCCATTATGGGCGTAATTCTCGCATCGCCACTGATCATCAGTGCGATCAAGTCGATGCAAAAAGCTGCGCAGGTAGAAACAAGCGCGTCCCGCGACGAAATGCCGATCAAGCTGCTTTATTTTGCGGTTGGCGGCGCAGCGATCCTGTTGTGTGTCATGGCGGTCACATCCGTTGAGTCGATGGGTATTGGCGGCGGTATTGCGATGGCGTTGCTCGGTACTCTGTGGATATGGATGGCCGGAATTATTCTATCCGAGGCTATCGGGCGAACAAACTGGTCGCCGCTGTCGGGCATGACACTGGTCGGTATTACGTTGCTGATCGTATTGACGCAGGCTCTCGGCATGGATCGCAGCGACTCGATAATCGCGGCCCTGATGGTCGGTGCCGCCATGTGCGTCGCGATGTCGCAGGCGACCGACTTGATGCTGGATCTGAAGACAGGCTACCTGGTTGGCGCGACACCGCGTATGCAGCAGATCGGTCAGTTCGCTGGGGCATGGCTTGGACCAATTGTTGTCATCGGCGTCATCTTTGTCCTGAATGAGTCACATGGACTTGGCAGCGACAAGCTCCCGGCGCCGCAGGCGCAGGCACTGGCCAGCACCATTGACGGCATTATGGGTGGCGACGTCCCGACCCAAAAGTATGCAGCGGGTGCGGTGATGGGAGGCATCCTGTCCGCGATGATGGGTGGCTTGGGCATTACCGTCGGGCTGGGTTTCTACTTGCCGTTCAATATTGTACTGACCTATTCGCTGGGCACCCTGGCCAGGGAACTGTCTGATCGCGTCAAGGGCAAGACCTGGAGCGAGGAGGTCGGTATTCCTGTAGCGGCCGGACTTATCGTTGGTGAAGCATTAGTCGGGGTAGGCGATGCTCTATCCATTGTGCTGACGTCGTAGGGGAAGAGCTATGAAGAATGTAGGCTTTGTATTACTGGCAGCAGGCTTCCTGACCGGCGCCTATGCGACATCGCTTGATGTGCAAAACGTAAACTGGGTTCTGTTCGCCGTCGCAGCAGTTGCTGCTATTGCCGGGTTGACCATTGCCAAGACACAGGCTTCGGCTGCCGCGCGCTCAGACGAGGTCCTTGAGACCAATCGAGGCGAGCTGCGCGAGTCGCTCGAGAACATTGTGCGGGATCTTGGCGAGATTGTCGGCGGCACCACGAAGGGTGCCGAACTGCGTGATCGGATCGACCTCAGGTTACGAGATGACCTGAGACGTTTTGCCGACGCTCGCAGCAGCCTGGTGCACCTGTTCGGACTTCAGACCTATGCGGATATCATGAGCAGCTTCGCAGCTGGCGAACGCTACATTAACCGCGTCTGGTCGGCGTCGGCGGATGGGTATGACGGCGAAGCGGCTACGTACCTCGAGAAGGCGGCGGGACAATTTGCCGACGCGCAACGTCAGTTGCAGGAAGCGGTGCAAGCGGCCTGAGGGACTACTTGCGGCGGCAGCGTGCCGTCAGTTCCTTCTGTAGCAGGTCGACGTCCTCATTCATGAGGTAGTCCGACTGGTCTTTCCAGCCACGCAGCATGACTATCGTGCGTTCGTTGACGAGCAGGTGCCGTTCGTTGGCCTGTTCACCGATATCCCAGCCGGGAACGGCGATCACTGACCGTACGCGAATCTTGTGTCCCAGCAACTGGCAAATCTCTTTCTCGAGTCGAGCGGTGCTGGCTGTGACATCGACCAGGGGCGTTGCCGTATCAGTGTCCGAAAATGCAAGCTCCTGGCCGCTGAGAACAGCACTGCTATTCTTCGCACCGCGTCGTGCTACGACATTGACGGCGTAGATCCCTGTCTGTCCGACGAGGACGTGGTCCACAATGCCTGCGGTCGTCACAACGTCGTGAAACACCCGGTTGGCACCCGTTGATATCTGCTGCAGCTGGTGCCCGATTGCAACGTTGGCATCGCGCACAAATTTCACATGTCGACGTACCAGAATCGTGCGGGCAAGCCGCCATGTCGCGAAGCCTGATGCCAGCGACAAAAATGCGATTTGCAGCCAGAGCTGCCATGACGGGTAGCCGGCAAACAGGTCCTGCGCGCGCAGTATGTAGGCTGCTGCAAACAGGACGAGGAAGACGAGTGCCCCGCTCAGGTAAATTGCCTGGGAACGCGACAGGTGGTCCAGTTCGTCGCGAAAGCGCTGTGCGGATTCTTGCATGATGCTGTCCGCGAAACTGGGGGTGGAGCTGACGGAACGGCTCAGCGCGCTGAAGGACTTGGCCACCAACAGGAACAGGATTGTGCTCGTCAAAGCAACGGTAGCTGCCCCGCTGATCGCGTCGATGTCCATGCGGCTATCCCTGCAATTCCCTTATTAGTCTCGACAGCGTATCGGGCGGCGCTTCACTGCTCTGTGATACAGGTCACACTGGCGTGCCGAAAATATCAAAAAGCCCGCATTTTTCAGGTCCGATTCAGCCTATGCGCTGTATATGTGAAGGTCATCACGGTCGCTCGTGAGTCATCGCGATAGCGTCGGGATTATGTCTGAATCGGTGCACATCATAGGGAGACCGCCATGGACAACAGATTGAAAGTGATAGGTGCAGTGCTCGTCATGTTATTCGTGAGCGGCTGCGCGACGATGAGCGGTGATGAATGCATGACCACGGACTGGTCGTCGATCGGTTACGAAGATGGTGCCAGAGGCCATACAACTGACCAGTTCTCCAAGCATCGCAAGGCTTGTGCCAAGCACGGCGTACAAGCCGATTTCGGGTCCTACCAGGCAGGCCGTGACCAGGGTCTGGTTGAATACTGCCAGCCGGGCCGCGGCTTCAATATTGGTGCAAGCGGCGGACGGTACTACGGCGTTTGTGCGGTAGACCTGGAACCTGATTTCGTTGACGCCTACAACGCTGGCTACCATCTCTATACGCTGCGTAGCAATGTCAGCCAGACCAATTCAGGGATCAGCTCGATGAAACACGAGTTGGAAGAAATCGAAGACGAAGTNCTTCACAAGGAAGCGGCCCTGATCGGCAGGGAGACCACCACGGAGCAGCGGATAATCCTGCTGGCCGAGTTGAAAGACCTGTCGGAGCGGAAGGGCAATCTTGAGGCCGATATCCAGAACCTGTATGAGCAGCGGGCGCGCTACCAGGTCGAACTGGATAACTACCAGGCGAGCCTGGCCAACTACAGCTACTAGACTTCGCCGCTAGAAAACATCGAGATCGGTGTCCTTGCGCCGATCTTGTCTTTCGCGACGTTCCTTTTCAAAAGACCCCGTCCGGCCCGAATGTCCGACAGCCACGAACGGGCTGCGGCGATCTTTGCCGGCGCGACGGTCCTTGTGGTGAGCGAAATGACAGCGGCACTCGAGGGCATTGCATTCGGGTAGTGGGAGTCGGGGCGCCGCAGTGGACAGAAAGCGACGACCGCCCATCTCTTTTGCGGCATTGCAGGCATTCTCGTCGAACTTGATCGAAACGGCGTGATACGCCGTGTTCTCTGCTGCCTTGGTTTCTGTCGGCGCAGGTGTTTCTTGGGACTGGTTTCTGCGGCGAACGATCAGCCAAATGAGCAGTAGTACGACGGCGCTGCCAAGTAACGTCAGTTGCATATGAGCTCCCCACGCCAAATGCGGTACCGATCACCTACTGTATGCCCATTTACATCAGTTCGTCTACCACAATCTCGGCCCAATAGGTCGCTACCGTGGCCTCGACCGGACGCTGGTATTCGTGCGACTTCATCGTCAGCGAGCCCAGGTAGGCGAAAAGCGAGACCGGGCGATTGACCGGGTTCTCGTAGACAGAGAGTGCGTAAATCCAGCTGGCCTGGCCAATGCCGCATGTCTTGCGCGTGAACGACGACGATACTTATTGAAAAACGAACCTAGAAAGTAATCGGCACAACGCCGAACAATGCCTGGTGGAAGTGCCCGACGACCGCAAAGGCGGCGGCACCGATAACCACGGCGATGAAATCGGACTTTCCGGAGGCAGTACTCGAAGCGGTCCGGGCACCCTCACGGCGGTTGATTATGATGATTTCGAATGTCGCCCAGACGGCCATCGAGCCGAACAACGCCAACGAGCGGCTGTCACCGTTGGTGAGTAAGTGGGAAGCCGCCCAGAGAATCGTTCCCGCCATTTGCGGGTGACGAAAGACCTGTTTGATATGCCCGTTCACGCGTGATGAAAAGAACAGGATCAGCCCGCCCAGCACCAGGATTGCGCTCAGCAGCCCCGGGCCCAGTGGCGGCGCGTACACCGCGGTGGGCACGGCCGCTTTCCAGCCAAAGACGATCAGGAGCAGAGCCGCGAGAATGAACAGCGAAAAAACACCGCGATACGGTTGCTCACCCATCGATCGTTGCAGCGCGCTTCGTCTCGCCGGTGCAACCGAAGGAAATGCGTGTACTGCGAACCAGAGTGCGATTCCTGCGTGCAACATGGTCATTCTGGTTTCTCCTGATGTCGGTAGGCTGCGCGCCAGTATAATGCGCCTCTAGTCACAGAAAAGGAACGACATGAACGCCGCTGTACAGTCGATCACGTGGCCGGGCCTCGCCCTGGCATTCGTGCCTGCGCTCATCGTCATCGCCATCATGTGGCGCTGGTCGGCGGGCGTTGGCAAAGGCATCTATGCGACGGCACGCATGCTCGCGCAGCTGCTGCTCATCGGCTATGTACTTGTCTACATCTTCGAGACGGGTGAACCCGGTGTCGTGCTTGCCGTGCTGGGCTTCATGCTCGTCGTCTCAAGCTGGATATCCATGCAACCGCTCAAGAACAAGTCGGCGCGGGTCTACCGCAATGCATTCATCTCTATCACGGTCAGTGGCGTGCTGACGCTCGCGCTCGTTAGCCAGGTCGTCATCGGGATCGAACCCTGGTTTGATCCAAGGTATCTCATACCGCTGGCCGGCATGATATTCGCCGGCGCCATGACCACGATCAGCCTGGCCGGGGAGAGAGTCCAGGCAGAAGTATCGAGGGGCACCCGTTATCCGGAAGCACGCCGCATTGCGATGCAGGCGGCACTGATCCCGATCATCAACTCACTCTTTGCTGTAGGCCTCGTATCACTACCTGGCATGATGACCGGGCAAATCCTGTCCGGCGTATCGCCTATGGTCGCAGCCAAGTATCAAATCGTCGTAATGTCGATGCTATTCGGCGTCACAGGCATGTCAGCGGCAATGTTCCTGAGCCTGGAACACAGCAATCCAGAGAATCAGCAATGAAAACCACTCGCCTGTCATTGTCGGGGATAAGCTGTGCCGGCTGCGTTGCCCGCGTTGAAACGGCACTGAACGGTGTCGAGGGTGTGGCTTCCGCCACAGTTAACTTTGCGGAACACACAGCTACTGTTGAAGCAGATGTATCTGTGGATGTCCTGGTCGGTGCAGTCAGTGATGCGGGCTACGGCGCCGCAGAACTCCGCGGTGTGGAAGACGAGAGTGAGAAAGAGGCCGCGGAGATGGTGCAATACCGCGAGCTCCTGCGTAAAGCGTTTGTCGCAGCCGCTGTCGGTGTCCCGTTATTTGCGACCAGCATGGCCGGCTTACTCCCTGAATTGGGGAGCACCAGTGGTCGATTTTTCTGGCTGTTGGCTGGCCTGGCGACAATGGGTGTCCTCGTCTATTCCGGTGGGCACTTTTTCACCGGCGCCTGGAAGGCTGCGCGCAATCACAGCGCCAACATGGATACGCTGATTGCCCTGGGTACAGGTACGGCATGGTTGTACTCAATGGTCATCATCACGTGGCCCCAGTGGGTGCCCGTCTCGGCCCAGCACGCCTATTTCGAAGCGGCTGCCATCATCATCACCCTGATAAATTTCGGGGCTGCACTGGAAATGCGGGCGCGGGGCAAGACCTCCGAGGCGATCAAGCGCCTGATCGGGCTGCAGCCGAAAACGGCCCGAGTGATTCGCAACGGCACCGAGGTGGACATCGCCATAGAAAATGTCGGTCTGGACGACACGCTCAGGGTGCGGCCGGGCGAGCGCATAGCAGTTGACGGCATTATCGTTGAGGGACACTCAAGCATCGACGAGTCCATGCTGACCGGCGAGCCGGTTCCCATCCAGAAACAACAAGGGGACGAAGTCGTTGCAGGTACGATCAACAAGCTCGGCACGTTTCTGTTTCGCGCCACGCGTATTGGCAAGGAAACGGCACTGTCGCAGATCATCGAGATGGTCCGCGCCGCCCAGTCGTCCAAGCCGGCCATCGGACGCCTGGCGGACAAGGTATCTGCCGTTTTTGTCCCGACCGTANTGATCATCGCGGTCCTCACCTTTCTTGCATGGTTTAACTTCGGCCCGGTTGAGCAGGGTCCGCCGCTGGCAATTGTTACTACAATGACCGTGCTCATTATCGCCTGTCCCTGTGCTTTGGGGCTCGCCACGCCGATATCCATCATGGTCGGTGTCGGCAAGGCCGCCGAATTTGGTGTCCTGATCCGTAATGGCGATGCGTTGCAACAGGCGGGCCGCCTCGACACGATCATTGTCGATAAGACCGGTACCGTGACAGAGGGCGAGCCCAGCGTGACCGAGATCGTGTCGGCGGACGACTGGAGTGAGGAAGAGATTCTTCGCTGGGGCGCCAGTCTCGAAAAGGGCTCAGAGCACCCGCTGGCCGAAGCGATCATNAACGCGGCGAGCGAACGGCGGATTAGCTTGCTTGAGTCAGAACAGTTCACAGCGATCGCGGGTCGAGGTGCCCAAGCACGCATAGAAGGCCAACAGGTGATTCTCGGAAATCGACAACTGATGCAGGACCGCGATATCGACATTGGCGCCTTCGAGGATGCCGCATCGGCACTGACTCACAAGGCACAGACACCCATATTTATGGCTGTAGGCGGCAAGGCAGTTGGTCTCGTGAGTGTTGCCGATGCCATCAAGGATGATTCGAAAGCTGCTATTCAACGGCTGCACGAATACGGACTGAAGGTCGTGTTACTAACTGGTGACAACGAGGCCACGGCAGCCGCGGTGGCACGACAGGTTGGCATCGACCACGTTTTCGCCGAGGTCCTGCCTCAGGACAAGGCCGACAAGGTGGCGAGCCTGCAACAACAGGGCGAGCGAGTCGGTATGGTCGGCGACGGTATCAACGATGCGCCTGCGCTGGCGCGAGCGGATGTTGGCTTCGCCATCGGCACGGGCACCGACGTGGCGATCGAAAGCGCGGATATCACGTTAATGCGTGGCTCGCTGCACGGTGTGCCCGACGCGATTAGTATCTCTCGCATGACCGTTCGTAATATCAAGCAGAACCTGTTCGGCGCGTTCGTCTACAACACGCTCGGCATACCGATAGCCGCTGGTGTGCTGTTTCCGTTTGTCGGCATGCTGCTCAATCCCATGATCGCGGGCGGGGCGATGGCGATGTCTTCACTGACCGTTGTCAGCAATGCAAACCGCCTGCGGCTATTCAAGGCTGGGAGCGGCTCATGACTAACTTGATCGTGAACCTGGCGGGTCTGGCCCTGATCGGATTGATTATCTGGTGGTTCTGGCTGTCGAAGCCGAAGCAGTAGTGCCACAAAAAAGGCCTCCGAATGGAGGCCTTTCAAGAATATTGGTGCCCAGAGGGAGACTTGAACTCCCACGACCCTAAGGTCACTAGCACCTGAAGCTAGCGCGTCTACCAATTCCGCCACCTGGGCAGGTCGAACCGCGTACAATCGCAGCTCATGCGGGTGGCGCACTGTAAGAAAACAGGGGCCGCCTGTCAATCGACAATTCCCACCGAATACCGGAGTCGCAGCACTTGCCCCGTACACCCAAGAAAAACAAGAAACCGCACAAGGGCAAGCCTTACAAGCACCCGATCCCGAGCCCGAACGATCTCATCGATTTCCTGACCGAAGCCGGCAAGCCACTTAAGGCTGACGCGATCCTCAAGGCATTCAGCCTAAAGGGTCAGCGTACGCGGTCACTGCTGGTCGAAAGACTCTACGCTATGGTCCGTGCTGGCCAGATTCTCGAGAATCGGCGCGGTGAGTACTGCCTGACCGCCAAGCTCGACCTGGTCACAGGCACCATCAGCGGTCACCGCGACGGGTTCGGATTTGTCATGCGAGATGACGGCGAGCCCGATGACGTCTATCTCTCGGCGCGCGAAATGCGTCCCCTGTTCGACGGCGACCGTGTCGCCATTCGCGTCGTCGGCATGGATCGCCGTGGGCGTGCCGAAGGCGAACTGGTCGATGTACTGGAACGCGGTACGCGAAAGGTGGCAGGGCAGTTCATTCGAGAGCGCGGCATCGGTCTGGTTATTCCCGACAACCCCAGAATTTCGCATCGCATCCTGATACCCAAAGACGAATCGGGTGGGGCGAAGCATGGTCAGATGGTGGTTGCGGAGATTCTCGACTACCCGACAAAGGTGGAGCAGGCGACGGGGCGTGTCGTCGACATAATAGGGTTGCCGGGCGAGAAAGGTATTGCGACGGACATCGCCATACATTCACACGCCATCCCGAACAATTGGCCGACGACGGTGCTCAGCGAGATCGAGAAATACGGGAGCTCGGTCCCGTCGAAGGCGAAGCAAGGGCGAACTGACCTGCGCAGTATTGACCTGGTCACAATCGATGGCGCCGATGCACGGGATTTTGATGATGCCGTTTTCTGCGAGCGTTCGGGCAATGGCTGGCGCGTCCTGGTCGCAATCGCAGACGTCTCGCACTACGTCAAGGTTGGCTCCGGGCTGGATAAGGAAGCGACGCGCCGCGGCACGTCAGTCTATTTCCCCGATCGCGTGGTACCGATGCTACCCGAGATCCTGTCGAACGGTCTGTGCTCGCTTAATCCCAAGGTTGACCGTCTGTGCATGGTGTGCGAAATGCGCGTCAATGGCGAGGGCAAAGTCACGCGCTCGACATTCTTTGAGGGTGTCATGCGTTCGAAGGCCCGACTAACCTACAGCCAGGTGAATGAGCTGCTTGAGGGTAAGTCGAAGACATCTGTACCCAAGGCGCTGCACGGGTCTGTTCGCGAGCTGCACGCTCTCTACAAAGCGTTCGCCAAGGCGCGAGGTCGTCGGGGTGCGATAGAGATCGACCTCCCACAGACCAAGTTCAAACTCAATGGCGACGGCGAGATTGACCGTATCGAGGTCGTGCCGCGCAACGATGCGCACCGCCTGATCGAGGAGTGCATGATTGCTGCGAACGTGCAGGCAGCGAAATTTCTGAAGCGCAACCGTATCCCGGGATTGTACCGGGTACATCCGAAACCGGATCCTGACCGCTTCAATGAGTTACGCCTGTACCTTGTGTCGCTGGGCCTGAAAGTCGCGCACCCCGATCACGTCGAACCGCGGGACTTCACGAAGATCATCAGGCAGACGGCCGACCGCCCTGATGCGAATGCGATCATGATGACAATGCTGCGATCACTCACGCATGCCGAGTATTCGCCGGCAAACATCGGACACTTCGGTCTCGCGCTCGAGTCCTATGCGCACTTCACATCGCCGATTCGGCGCTACCCGGATCTCCTTGTGCATCGAGCAATCCGGCACATAGTAAGGGGCGGAAAGCCTGGAAAATACGACTATTCCAGCAGCGAGATGGAACGCCTGGGTTCGATAGCGTCGGCGCACGAGAAACGTGCGGAAGAAGCGACTCGGGAAGTGGAAGCATGGCTGAAGTGCCAGTACATGGAAGGGCACCTCGGCGACGAGTTCGACGGCGTCATTACGGGGGTCACAAACTTCGGCGTGTTTGTACAGATCACGGACCTGATGGTCGACGGCCTGGTCCACGTCACCAGCCTGACCAATGACTACTACCAGTATGATGCAGGCACGCAGAGCCTGGTCGGGGAACGAACGGGGCGCAAATACCGGCTGGGTGATGCCTTGCGGATCCAGGTCAACAAGGTCGACATGGACACACGCCGGATTGACTTCCGGCTGGCACAGAGCAGGCGCCGGTGAGCTGGCAATGAGTAAGTCACGGTACATAACGGGGCTGCGGGCAGTGGAGCAGCTGCTGGCCGAGGGGTCTGCCGAGATCAGGCGACTCTACGCCGAGTACCAGACGGCCAACCCAAGGGTGGAGGCAGTGATCAAGGCTGCGCGGCAGGACGGTGTCGAAATCCAGGCGGCGAATCGCGCCCGGCTGACGCAGATCAGTGGAGAGGCACGCCACCAGGGTGTGGTCGCAGAGGTCCGACGCAGCACAGTATTGGATGAGGCCGGCTTGCGCACGCTCGTTGAGGAGTGCCTGGTCTCGGATTCGGACCGGCCATTGGTGCTGCTTGCACTCGATGGCGTCCAGGATCCGCACAATCTTGGAGCATGCATGCGCACAGCCGATGCGGCGGGCGTACGTGCTGTGATTGTGCCGAGGCATGGTTCGGCGGGGCTGGGGCCCACCGTTAGCAAGGTGGCCGCTGGTGCGGCGGAGAATCTGCCGTTTGCGGCTGTACCCAGCCTCGGCAAGGTATTGCGCTGGTTGGGCGACTATGGCATTCGGCTCGTTGGCACCAGCGATCGCGCTGAAATCGACCTCTTTCAGGCAGATCTGACGGGCCCGCTGGTTTTGGTAATGGGCGCCGAACACAAGGGCCTGTCCAAAGGGGTGGCCAGCCGCTGCGACACACTCATCAGACTGCCCATGCATGGCGCGGTGTCGAGCCTGAATGTTTCGGTGGCAACAGGCGTTTGCCTGTACGAAATCGTCCGCCAGCGGTCCTTGTAATAGAGGCGCAGCTTGGGTAGGATTCGCGTCCCCGTCCATATGGTCGGGATTAACCTTGCTGCACCGGAAAGCCGGGCAGCTGTAATCCCTGGAATAACCCAGGCGATTTCATCCACAAGGGAAGACAATGAGACACTACGAAATCGTGTTTCTGGTCCATCCGGATCAGAGCGAGCAAGTTCCTGCCATGGTCGAAAAGTACCAGGGTATGGTGAACGAAGCCGGCGGTCAGGTTCACCGCTCAGAAGACTGGGGTCGCCGCCAGCTGGCCCACCCGATCAACAAGATTCACAAAGCACACTATGCTCTGCTGAATGTTGAGTGCCCGTTCGACGTGATCACCGAGATCAAGAGCGCGTTCAAGTTCAACGACGCCGTGCTGCGCCACATGGTTCTTTCACGTGACGATTCGGTTTCCGAAGCGTCACCCATGGCAGTTGCCGTGGCCGAAGAAAAAGCCAAGGAAAAAGAAGCCCAGCAGCGCCGTGAAGCCAAGGCTGCCGCCGAGGCCGCGCAGCGTGCTGAGGAAGAGAAGGCTGCAGCTGCGAAGGCCGCTGAGGAACCTGCTGCCGAGGAGGCGCCGGCCGAAGAGGCTGCTGCTGAAGAGGCACCGGCTACAGAAGAGGCACCGGCCACTGAAGAAGCACCGGTTGCTGAAGAAGCGCCGGTTGCTGAAGAGGCACCGGCTGCTGAAGAGGCACCGGCTGAAGCGGCCGCTGCTGACGATACAAGCACAGAAGCTGCGGCTGACGAAGCCGAAGTTAAGAGCGCCTGAGGAGATAAGATATGAGTCGTTATTCACGCAGGCGTAAGTATTGCCGATTTACTGCCGAGGGCATCGAGGAGATCGATTACAAGGATCTCAACCTGCTCAAAGCCTACGTTACCGAGACGGGCAAGATCGTGCCGAGTCGTATTACGGGCACGAAGTCTCATTACCAGCGTCAGCTGGCGACGGCGGTTAAGCGCGCCCGCTATCTCGCGCTGCTGCCGTATACCGACCGGCACTAAAAGCCGTCGGAGGAAATCCCTTGCAGGCTTTGGCCGCTTGGCTGGTTGCTAGGCCGCAGAATGCCATTTTGGGACTGGCTGTAACGTTGTTGCTGCCTGCGCCGCAGCTCACCAGTGGTGTCATCATGGTGTTGCTGGTCCTGGCGCAGGGTCCGCGCCAGGCTGTGAGCAAGGCGCTGATCGCCGGGGCGGCGGTGCTGACCGCATCGCTGGTGTTTGGTTCGTCGGTAGCTTCGGCTATGACGTTGATAGCAGGCACTTGGGTGCCCGTGTTGTTACTCACAGTACTGCTGTTGAGTACGCGGTCACTGACGCTGACGGTCCAGGTGTCCGTCATCGTTGCTGTTTCGATGATGGTGGGTTTCTACATTGTCGTCGCGGATCCGGTCGCCTTTTGGCAGCCGTATCTGGACTTGATGGCAGAAGTTGCAAGGCAGAGCGGCCTTGAGTTGAACGAAGAGCTGCTTAATGCCGAAGTTATGACGGTATCTGCGACGCTTGCGTTCTGGATGCTGTATGTCATGGGTTTGCTGCTCGGATACGGGCTGTACCGAAAGCTGCCCGCAGAAACGAGTCACTATGGCTGGTTTCGGGAATTGAATTTTGGGCGTGTTATCGCGTTCACTATGGCGCTGGTATCGTTACTGGCGATCTTAGTTGACGTGGCCTGGTTGCAGAATGTTGCGTTCGTCATGTTCGTCGTATTCTGGATTCAGGGATTGGCGCTCGTGCATTTTATGCACGCTCAAAAGATGATTCCGTGGGGCGGAGTGATTGCTGTTTATGTGCTGGTACCGTTATTGCAAGTATTGATGATTACGGCACTGGCAGTTGTTGGATACATGGACGCCTGGTTTGGTTTCCGGCGTCGAATGAAAAAAGCGTAAAGGTTCGAAAAATGAACGTTATTTTATTGGAAAGCGTTGAAAACCTCGGTGGCATTGGCGATCTCGTCAAGGTCAAGCCCGGTTATGGCCGAAACTACCTGCTGCCGCAGGGCAAAGCGGCACTGGCAACAGCGGCGAACATGGAGGCCATCGAAGCCCGCCGCGCGGAACTCGAGAAAGCTGCGGCCGAAGAACTGGTGAAGGCGCAGAAACGCGCCAAGGCATTTGGCGGCCTCGAGGTCGTCATTCACGCCAACGCCGGTGCCGAAGGCAAGCTGTTCGGTTCGGTTGGCCCGATCGACATCGTCGAGGCACTCGCAGCCGTACAGGTTGAGGTCGAGCGCGCCGAGGTTCGCATGCCGGACGGTCCGGTTCAGGAGCTCGGTGAGTACACGATCGGTGTGCACCTGCACTCGGAAGTTAACGCCGAAGTGCTCGTCAAGGTAGTCGGCGAAGAGCAGTAAGTATTGCGGCCGACGGTTCTCCGTCGGCTGTGTTACCTTTTGGTCAGGAAATATTTCTGGCAGGGGAATCCGATAAATGGTCCGAGCTGTGGACGATGGCTATGCCGACGGGGGTGCTGAACAGCGCCTCAAGGTGCCGCCTAACTCCATAGAGGCCGAGCAGGCCCTTATCGGTGGGCTGATGCTCAATGCCCAAGCCTGGGACAAGGTCGCCGACGTCGTGTCGGCTGACGATCTGTATCGCAAAGACCATCGCCTCATCTTCAAGGCGATCGCCAATCTCATCGAGGATGGCAGCCCGTGTGATGTGGTCACGGTTTCCGAGCACCTCGACAACCGGGCCGAACTGGAACAGGCGGGCGGCCTCGAATACCTTGCCATGCTGGCCAACGAAACGGCCGGTGCCGCCAATGCCCGCGCGTACGCGAAAATCCTGAGAGAGCGCTCGATGCTGAGGGCGCTGATCAATGCCGGTAACGAGATCAGTGGCAGTGCGTTTGCGACCGACGGCCGGTCGGCAGCGCAGGTTCTTGATGATGCCGAACGCATGGTCTTCGAGATTGCCGAGAAGGGCAGTCGGGGGCGCAAGGGATTCAAGGCGCTCAAGGACATTCTTCCCGCTGCCGTAGACCGTATCGATGAATTACACCAGTCCGATGGCAACATTACCGGCATTTCGACAGGCTATAACGAATTCGACAAGTTGACCGCCGGCCTTCAGGGCGGTGATCTCGTCATCGTCGCCGGACGCCCTTCGATGGGTAAAACGACACTCGCGATCAACATCGCCGAGAACGCAGCTATTGGCTCGAAGAAAGGCACGGCTATATTCTCGATGGAAATGCCGTCGCAGCAGCTCGCATTTCGTATGATTTCGTCGCTGGGCCGAGTCGACCAGACACACTTGCGTACTGGCAACTTCCCGGACGAGGATTGGTCGCGCATCAATACGGCCGTACAGCTCATGTCCGAGGCGCCGATTCACATCGACGATACACCGGGTCTGTCACCCACGGAGATTCGCGCCCGCTCGCGCCGTCTGCAACGTGAGCATGGTCTGGACCTAATCGTTGTCGACTACCTGCAGCTGATGCAGGTTGAAGGCACCAAAGAGAATCGCGCGACCGAGATTTCCGAGATCTCACGAGGCCTTAAAGCACTCGCCAAAGAGCTTGACGTCCCGGTCATTGCATTGTCGCAGCTCAATCGGAGCGTTGAACAACGCACCGACAAGCGGCCGGTCATGTCTGACCTGCGAGAGTCGGGCGCCATCGAACAGGATGCCGACCTCATCGTCTTCATTTATCGTGAAGAGGTCTATAACCAGGATACGCCGCGCAAAGGTATCGCCGATATCACGATTGCGAAACAACGTAATGGTCCGATTGGCGACTTCCCACTGACCTTTGTCGGTCGGTACACCAAGTTCGAGAACTGGGTGCCGGATACGTATAACGAATATCCGGATGAGGGATATCAGTGAGTTTTGGAGCACGAGCACTCATCAGGCTCGGCGCGTTAGAACACAATCTCGAGGTCATCCGCGAAGCCGCTCCAGGCTGCAAGGTCATGGCCGTTATCAAGGCGAATGCTTACGGGCATGGCATGGTCCATGTTGCCCAGCACCTGTCGCATGTCGACGCATTTGCCGTGGCCCGAGTTCCCGAAGCGCTTGAGCTTCGTGCCAATGGTATTTCGGCGAAGATAATTCTCCTGGCCGGCGTCATGAACACCATCGAGCTTGCCGCTGCGATGCAATATGACTTCGAGCCCGTTGTGCATTGCCCGATGCAACTGGACCTCCTCGATCACTCCATCGGTGGCGAGGTCAATGTCTGGTGCAAGATCGATACAGGCATGAATCGGCTGGGATTCGACCCGTCTGATGCGGCGGACGTGCTTGCCAGACTGCAGCGCTCGGCTGGCGTCAGGGATATACGGTTGATGACGCACCTGGCGAGCGCCGACGAGCTGGGTAGCGCTACCACGATGGAGCAGCTCGATTGTTTCCGTCCTATTGCCGAGGGCTTCGACGGCGACGTCAGTGTCGGCAATACGGCGGCGACACTGGGATGGTCTGCGGTGGTCGACGCACAATCGAACGTCGGGTTCAACGGGGCCAACTGGATTCGTCCCGGCATCGCGTTGTTTGGTGTATCACCGTTCGGTGACAAGACCGGCACCGAGATCGGTTTGAAGCCGGTAATGCAGTTCGAAGCGCGCCTGATTGCGATCAAGCCCCTGAAACCGGGCGGTCGGGTTGGGTACAAAGGGTCCTACGTTAGTGACAAGGAAACGACGATCGGAATTATCTCTGCAGGTTATGGCGACGGTTATTCGCGTCACTTCCGTAGCGGAACGCCCGTCTTGATCAATGGTCGCAAGGTACCCGTCATCGGCAATGTGTCAATGGACATGATTGCCGTAGATCTCGGTGAGAGCCCGGAGGACAGGGTCGGCGATATCGCGACATTGTGGGGCGATGGCCTGCCCGTCGAGGAGGTCGCACCCTGGGCGAATGCGATTCCCTACGAGCTGGTATGCGGTGTGATGAACCGCGAGGACAGCGAAGTCGTCGCTTAGGCGGCGAAAAAGCCCATCTTCACGCCGGCGAGCTGCACGACATCGTTGTCGCCGAGCTTGCGAGCCTGGTCACCAATCGGCTGGCCGTTCACGAGCGGGAAGTCGCCTTCCTTGCCCGATTCAACATGCACGATGAAGTAACCCTCGGCGCGGCGCGTAATCGCTGCGACCTGGACGCCCGGGCGCCCGAGCGTCGTCAGCGCCTTGGTCAATTCGAGTTCCCTGCCTGCAAATGCGCCACTCAACACCTGGAGTTTGGCCAGCGGTAGTGCGTTCGGAGCCTGTGACGGGTCGATACCGGTCATTGTTTCCGAATGCGAAACAGTCTCTGGCTCGACTTCTTCCTTCGGCGGCGGAGGTACATCTTCTTCCTTCGGCGGCGGAGGTGCGTCGTCTTCCAGGTCGGCAGCATCTTCGGGATCCAGTTTCACCGAATCCGAGATGTCATCCCGGCCATCGTCTTCTTTCTCGGCGGCAGCGACGGCCTTATCGGCGAGGCGCTCAGCCTCGGCCAACTGGTCGGCATTTTGCTGGCCGGTCGGGATAACCATGGTTTTTTCAAATTCATCTTGCTCGGTTTCCGGCGCCTGCTGGTCCGAGAAGCGTAGCTGATGATGACCAATCGTGATGACATCGCCATGCTGCAGCGCATGTTTCTTGATCAGCTTGCCATTGACGTAAGTGCCATTGGTGCTGTTCAGATCCTCAAGAAAGGAGTCATTCAGGATGTTGATGATGAGGGAGTGGTGACCACTGACCGCCGGATTATCGATGCGAACATCGTTATCGGGCAGACGACCAATCGTATACCGCTCTTTGGTCATGTTGTATTCAGCCAGGACCTGGTTATCCAGGCTCAGAATTAAACGTGCCATGTTTTCTCGCTCTTAGACCAGTGCATCCCTACGAACGGAATAAGCCAGCAATTTTTGCGAACAGGCCCCTTTTTGCCGGGAAGGCTTCCTTAACCTGTGCAAGCATTACCGATACGTTATCGCGTCCGCCGTGGTCGTTGGCCAAGTCAATAAGTTGTTGACCAACCACCTCAAGACTAGCATTAAAAGTACTGATAGTTAAGTGAATATCGTCATCTTCGACCATGTCCGGCAGGCCGTCGGAGCACAGCAGATAGACATCGTCAGGTAAAACCTCGTACTCGTGAACCTCGACTTCCACGGTGGGTTCAACACCGAGTGCACGCGTCACGTAATTGCGATTCGTCGACCGCTGGGCTTCTTCTTCTGAATAGAAACCGCGGTCGACAAGCTCCTGGAGCAGGGAGTGGTCGAGCGTGATTTGCTCAAGCGCTCCGCCACGCAAGCGATAAGCGCGAGAGTCACCCACGTGGGCGATCGAGACCTTGTCGTCGTAAAACATGCAGGCGACGATCGTCGTGCCCATGCCTTCACAGTTTGTCTGGCTCTGGGCTGTCTGGAAAATGATCTTGTTCGATCGATAGACGGCATCCCGCAGGATGATCGACTGGCGCATCAGGCCGCTATGCGTGTCGATATCATTCAGTTCCTCACGAAGTGCGCCTTCGCTGGCGAGCTCCGTGACGATTTGCACGGCGATGCCACTGGCCACTTCGCCAGCGTTGTACCCGCCCATGCCGTCGGCCAGGACCATCAGGCCGATATCCGCATTGGATCCGATCGCATCCTCGTTGTGCTCACGGACGCGTCCCGTATCGGTCATCTCCACCAAGTCAATTTTTCCGCGCAGGCTCATCGTCTGTTTTCTATCGCTCTTTGTTGCTTATGAAACTCGGGCGCAATTCCGCAGCGCAATCGCCATTTCGGCGCCGCAGGAAAAACGATCGTTTGGACGTTTGGCCAAAGCTTTGGCCAGGACGGCGTCGACGCTGGGCGGTATTCCCGCGCGACGTGATGAGACCGGTGCGGGGTCTTCAGTGGTTATCTTTGTCATTAATACAGCGATGTTCGATGCACGAAACGGTACTTCACCTACCAATAGCTCGTATAGGGTAACACCAAGCGAGAATAAGTCCGATAGTCCTGTGAGGTTTTCCGCACCCAGTTGTTCCGGCGACATGTACATGGGCGTCCCGAGGACAATGCCGGTCTTGGTGCTGTTGTTGTCAGTCATGCGCGCAACGCCGAAATCGCTGATCTTGAGCGAGCCTTCCTTCGGGTTGTACAAGAGGTTGGCCGGCTTGATGTCGCGGTGAATGACGCCCTGGTTGTGCGCGTAATCGAGTGCCTCAGCCGTGGATGCGGCCAGTTCGAGCGCGCGCTTGGGGGCGAGGAGCTTCTTTGGGTCTGTGAATTCGCGAAGCGGGATGCCCGGTACGTATTCCATGGCGATGTAGGCAAGTCCCTTGTCCTCGCCGGCATCAAAGACCGTAATGATGTTCGGGTGCGTCAGTCGTCCCGCAGATTCGGCTTCGCGATAAAAACGCAGCCTGGCTTCCTTGAGTTCCTCGTCCTCGAACTCCTTTTCGATCGGAATCGCCTTCAATGCGATAGCGCGATTGATTCGCGGGTCCTTGGCCAGGTATACAGCGCCCATCGCCCCGCGGCCGATGCGTCTCTCGATGACGTAACGGCCGAGGCGCTGCGGCGCCCCGGTAAGTTTGCGTGCCGTCAGTGTGTCATCGTTGCTGACATTGGTCGTGCTGTGTGTGCGCTTCATCCACTCCAGCACGGCTTCGGCGCGTTCGGGCTTGGCCTGTTGTTCGAACGCGAGCGATAGCTTGTACATGACCGCAGCTATTGTCTCAGTGGGGTTACAACGCCGAAATTCGGCAAAGGCCGGTTCGAGTCGTCCAGCTGCCAGGAAATCTGAACCCTTCTTGAAGGCATCGACGGACACCTTTTTAAGGTCGGCCACAAGGTAGGCGCTGAGAGCACCGACGCCGATAAACATGAGTATCGGGCGGCCAAGGTCAATACGCGCATGCAGGACGACGAGCAGTGACGCCTCAAAGAGGACCAGCGCCAGGACACCCGTANCCGTCAATACGAGGATCTCCTTGCGGTTGCGGTCNGGCATGAACAGGATGGCGACAATAGCCAGAAGGGCCGGCAGCAAGAACTCCATTGCACGCACCCAGTATGGTGCGATGATCATGCGGTCGTTCTCGATATCCGCCAGCAGCGCTGCGGTGATTTCGGAGTGCGTTACGAACTGACCAGATGGCAGTACTTCAATCGATCCCACCATTTCCCGGTCGGTATCAACAAAGACCGTAGCACCGCGCAGAAACTCATTATCCGTGAGTTCCAGCAGGGTACCGACTTCGATCCTCGGGATTTTCGCGTAGCTTGAAAAGTAGACGGCATCATCCGATCTGGACATACGCGGTGTCGTTGCGGTCGCCGATTCCTCGAATGCGATAGCCAATGGCAGCGACGGAGACATAGTCTCGCCATTGAAGTGCCATAAATCTGATCGACGCAGAATGCCATCGCTATCGACGGACAGTTCTACAACACCGCTCTGGCCCGAGACCTGTGCGAATCGGTGGCGCCGGGGGACGAAGACAGGGATGCGTGTTGCGAGCAGGGCGGACCAGCCCGGCAATTCTGCGGACGCCGGAATTTCAGGCGGGTTGGCAAGAATGATCCGACGCACGTCCGTCGCATTCAGTTTTTGAAGAACCTGCCCATACTCAGCCAGGATCTCGTCACGGCTGGATCGTAATGGGTCAATACTCACGATATAGGCATTGCTGAGTGCTTTCGCAGGGCGACCACCGGCCAACTGGTCGTAGAGCGCACGATCGGCAGTAATAAACCACTGTGCCAGTGGTCCGTACATCAACAGCATAAGCACGCTGACGAAGCTGAGAGCGATTATGCGGTTGCGTTTTTGTTTATCTGCCGTCTTCAATGTGGGTCAGGTCCCTGTTTTAAGGGGAAAATTATAGGGAAATGCGTCGTCTCGTAATGAGATAGGGTTGGCATTTTTTATGTAATACCCGGGTCCGAAGGCGGTGCTATCATTGGCTTGCACTGAATCGGGCGAATTTAACAATAATCTGCCTTGCGGTCGCGTCGATTCGTTCATACCAAGCTAAAATATATTTTAAAACAAAGACTTAAAGCCAATGGCCAAGGCAAAGACTGCCTACGTTTGTACCGAATGTGGCGCGCACAGCGTCAAGTGGGGGGGGCAGTGCCCCGATTGCGCGTCCTGGAATACCCTGACCGAGACCACAATCAGCGCGCCAAAACCATCCGGTGGGCCAGGTATTGCGGCAACGACGCTGCAGGCGCTTCCGGACGATATCGAGGCTCGCCACGAGACCGGGTTTGATGAGTTTGACCGGGTGCTGGGCGGTGGGCTGGTGCCGGGCGCAGTCATTCTTCTCGGTGGTGATCCTGGTGTTGGCAAGTCCACATTGCTGCAGCAGGTGTCCGCAAGCCTGATGCAGGACCTGCCACTCTGCTATGCCACGGGTGAGGAATCGCTGCGCCAGATTGGACAGCGGTCGCTGCGGCTCGGACTTGATGCAGCATCTATGAATCTTCTTGCAGATACATCACTCGAAAACGTGCTCGACCAGGTGCAGCGCTGCAAGGCAAAAGTCCTGGTCATCGATTCGATCCAGACCATGACCAGCGAGAACCTGCCTTCAGCTCCCGGATCCGTCGCGCAGTTGCGTGAAGGGGTAGGACGGATCGTGCAGTTTGCGAAACAAAACGAAGTGTCGGTGTTCATTATTGGTCATGTGACCAAGGAAGGTGCGATCGCGGGACCACGAGTGGTCGAACACATGGTCGACACGGTGTTGTACTTTGAAAGCGATCCGTCAAGTCGTTACACGATGATCCGCTCGGTCAAGAACCGCTTCGGCGCAAGTGGCGAGATGGGCGTTTTTGCGATGACAGAAACGGGGTTTCGAGAGGTCAATAATCCGTCGGCTATTTTCTTGTCGCGTGAGTCGGTTGACGAACCCGGCAGCGTTGTTTCTGTTGCGTGGGAAGGCAGTCGACCCTTACTCGTGGAAATCCAGGCACTGGTTGCGGATGGCAGCAGCAACTATCCGAAAAGGCTTGCACAGGGTGTGGACCAGAATCGCCTGGCACTCCTGCTTGCCGTGCTGCAAAAGCATGGCAGCCTCGCCGTCAGTGACGAAGATGTTTTCGTTAACGTCGTCGGTGGCCTCCGTATCGGGGAGACTGCTGTCGACCTGCCGACGCTACTCGCCATCGTCTCCAGTTTTCGGGACCGGGCGGCACCTGATCGGCTC
>JGI24723J26617_10000105_pt1 | contig 89716 bp, 66 predicted proteins | sample Cruoilmetagenom6_FD_26617 | JGI IMG/M metagenome (IMG submission 26617) | reverse complement strand
CTGTGATACTCAGTTGGTTGTAAACGGCTCCCATACCGATTCCTCTCATTAGATAAACTACTGTTTTCCAACAAGAGTCGCACTTGAGGGTAGCGCGCGCCTGGTACAACAAAAAACACCTATAGGGTTAATTATGTTAAATTACGATTGAACTGGCTCCACTAAGGTAGGCAGTTTGGCGGCTCAACTAGAGCGTAATCTGGTTGGCTTCACGCCGCCCTTCGATTTCTTCTGCGTCAAAGTTTGCGTTATCTGAAGGTCGTTTTTCAAGAGTTGTGTGAGGCCGCCCTAATAGTAAGGAACCAAACCCGTCCTTGATTAGGCGTTTGGCTTGGAGCTTGTCCTGCAATTCTCGCCGAGAGATAGTGAAGTGGTCCTAGAAAACTGGATAGTGAGCTAAGGTGTATCCCGAGCCTTTGAAGGATACGAAGATGGCAAAGCGCCGGAACTTTACAGATCAGTTTAAAGCCAAGGTCGCGCTGCGTCGAAGCGCTGAACGAGGCCATCGCAAAGAATGGAAGCTATTAGATGCCTGAAAAGATACATCGCGCGTGAAGTCTTCAACATCATCGCGCGACGGCATAAACAAATCAATTAGGCTCAAATTACGGCTTGACACTTAGAAGGGCATCCAAGGATCGCAGTTCACCGGAGCTGTCTAAATCACCACGCTAACCGACGCTGGGGTGCGCATCTCGATGGACGGACGCGGACGGTACCTCGACAACATCTTCATCGAGCGCCTGTGGCGATCCCTAAAACAAGAAGCCAAAGCCAGCAACCGGCGGTGTTAAAAGACGCTTGCGTTACAGGACCGCGCCTGTTGCGTCCAATCCCACAAGGCTACAAACGGTCTTATTCAGAACAACGCCCAATACTTCGATATCCATCAGAGTGCTCCTCTATCTCGACCTATGCCTGAAACAATAGCCACGGCTTGGCAGGAAAGCAGTTGATCCTATTAGGTCAGAGTTATTCGAAAAAGGATATTTGTAGGTGGTCACCCATATTCTCAAACTGATCCACCCGTTCACCCACTTCCGGTGCAATCAGGTTGAGGTTCAACATTTCGGAATAAGGAGCAGAGCTTTTGATTTGGGCTGAGAGAGGCGCCATTTCGTAAAATTCGTCTACCGTCGTCATCTTAAGACCAGAAATTGGGCCATCAAATTTGTCATCTTTCCAGGGGTTTCCAAACACCAGATCGTGGCGTCCAGCGTTCGCTAGGGGGTTTGCCATCTCAGCACTGGAGAGCACCTTACCGTCCACATAGATCTCAACCAAATTGTCCTTGTAAGAGATATTGATATCATGGGAAATGCTGTCTGTTAGGTTTGCGCCTTCTGTTGTCAGACGAATACGGTTCCCGTCAGTGTCAAAAAGCTGCGTATAAAGTTCACCTTTGTCAGTGACACTTACCACAAAGCTTTGATGTAAGCGCATAACTTCTCCTGCGCCGTCAGAACCAACTGCGCCTAAGCCGAACGAAATTTCAAATGTATCTTTGCCTAAGACATGTGACACTTCCTCACGCGCAACTTCACCCGAGGCAATCGGTGCTTCATTTTCCACAGTATTGGCTGCTGCAGCCTGCGCCTCTTGGTTAAACAAAACTAGGCTTTCGATTGGTGGAATTTCCTTTGGCGTGGGGGCAACCGCCATATCGGAAGCTTTATTAAAGTGGCTGTCATTGACCGTAATTTCGAAATCCGACAATGCTCCGACGAAGTTCTTACCACCAAATGGATTTCCAAAGCTTAAGTCGTGGGTGCCGTTAGATGCCAGAGTACCGGACATTTCAGTACTGCTAACGACTACTTTATCGACCATCACATCTAAAACCCCGTCTTTCAGGGAGATGTCTACGTCATGCGATGCAGTATCATTAAGCGTTACGCCCTCTGTCGTGATCTTCAAATGCTCGCCGTTGTCTTGGAAAATCCTTAGCTTTAGATTGCCGTCATCATTTACTTCGACAATAAAGCTGCCGTGTAGGCGGCCGATTTCACCCATGCTTTTAGCCGTTGTAGCTGCGATGCTCATCGATATGCTGAATTCATCTTGATTCAGTAGGTTTGCCACGTGTTCACGTGCAACGGTCAACGATGGCCCGGCGCCACCAAGGTCAATTTTTTCTAATCCTGAAATGGCTGTATCTGCGCCCACACCATCGGCAGTCGAGATCAAGTTGCTATCGACGACATCTAGGTTCAGGGCGCGGCCACTGCTCGACCCATCCGGCAGCTTGATACTCAGGGCCACATCATAAGCGCCTCCTTCAGGGAAGGCATGACTTACTTGTGCGCCAGTGGACGTAGTACCATCACCAAATGTCCAGAGGTATACAGATCCTGCGGGCAAAGGCTTGCCATCTGACATGCTGAAGCTTGCATCAAAATGGTACTCTGACATGTTTTCTGGGTTTGGCGTCACATGAAATTGGGCGATCGGTCCTGCATTCTGTGGAATTTCATAAAGAGCTGGTGCGCCTGCTCCCAATGTATCAACCATGCTGCCATCCAACGCACGGACCTGATGAACACCATCTACCAAATCCAAAGTAGATGCTACAAAGACATCCCCGTAATACCCGGGTGCATTTGGGTCTTGGTCCTGAACAAAAGCATTCTGGCGAACGGACCAATCCGGCTGCCCTTCCTGCCCTGTAATATTCGCGGTGACGTTACTTTGTATTTTCACATTTGTGGAGTCGGCAGCCACATTGATACGTGGAACTTCTATTTTATGATCAAGACCATCTTGCATATCGCCGTCAGCGTGCAGAACAGTATTGCTTTTGATCACAAGGCCATTTGTTTCACCGACGGTAATACCGTGCGAGTGGCCATTAATAATGGTATTATTTTCAATAGTGATGTCCTGGTAGAACATTTCTGTCCCTGCCTTGCCTTGATCAACGACATCGTTGCGCATGAAAATGGACTGCGTAAAATTGCCCTCACCGATATCTAAATGATTGCCACGGATCACGATGTCCTTGCTGGGACTGTCTGTTCCGTTGGTCCAGAACTGGATCATGTCACTATGATCCAGTGATTTTTTCGACCCTCGGAAATCGTGAATATAGTTGTCTTCGATATTGGCGCCGTCTATTTGAGAAAAATTTAGTCCGTCCATACGGATGGAGTGAATGTCGTTTCCGGTAACGGCGACATCCCCACTATCTGAGAATGTGGCGCCTCGGTGAAAATCGAAAAATTCATTATTCTCTAGGTTGAAACCTTGGCTCTTTCGAACTGAAAGACCGATCGCATAGCCAAATCCATCATCAATTTCCGAGACACCACTTGCGAGATCACCATCAAATGTAGAGTTTCGAATGGTCACATTTTCAGAACCCACTACGCTAAACGGGCGGGAGAAAATCTTGTCTCCAGACTGGAAGGTGTAATCGAATGTCACAGCGTCGAAGGTCAGATTCGAAACTTCGCGGATATCAAGGCCGCTGAAAACTGCGGGATTGTCCGGGTCGGCAGATGTTATTGTAACGCCCTTCGGAAATGTCAGATCAAAACCTAATTTTTTGTTGAGGCTCATCTTTCCGTAGTTGCCGCCCGCAAGTTCGATCGTTTCACCGCGCGTCGCGGTAGACAGCGCGTTGTATAGTTCGGTCAGGTTGGAAACACTGGTTGTGATAGACATTTAAAACTCCGACTTTGCGAACATCCTTGACTAAGTCTAGATGGCGGGGCTCTGTGTCGTGCTCACGAAAAAAGCTTGGCCAAACTATGGCTATTCCAGATATTTGCTTGATTATTAGTCTTAAAGAACTACGCAAATAGCTTAACATCGGCCGATATCAGCGAACGTTGCTTTGGTGCCCTGACCCAAGCCGTACGTTGAGCGCAATAAAACGCAGTGCATATTGCATGCGCAAGTCGGTAAGATTGCGATCTGACTGGGCCAAGGCTTCCTCGGCATCAATCAAATTTCCTAGTGTTGCTTCACCGCTTTTAAACACTTTGCGAGTTAATGCTAATGTTTCGCTATATAGCGACCTCGCCCCCTGTGCCGATGCGAGAGAAGTATTTGCCGCCTCGTAAGCGACAAGCGAATTTTCGACTTCCAAAATTGCATTCAGAACAGTTGTTTTCCAAACGGTATACGCTTGGCGCACTGCTGAGTTACGTGCCTTGACCGCTTCCCGCGCAGGCTTAAGTGGTATACTTGGAAGGGCAACCGTAGGACCAAAGTAATACTCTCCTGCCGATTGACGTCCACCAAGAGCGTTGAGTGTAATTGCCCCACTGAGCGAAAGGCGTGGGTAAAGTCCTGCACGGGCAATGCCAACCTCTGCAACTGCCGCATAATATGACCGCTCTGCAATCTGGATGTCAGGGCGGTTGCGCAATAAGTCTGTAGGGATACCAACATCCGGTGAAAGGCGCGGCGCAGGTTGGCCGGCCGGGCTGCGCAACATACTATCCAGATCGCGAGGCAGGGTTCCTGGCACGCGCCCCGTCAGAACGGTCAATTCATTCAGACCCGCAGTGATGCTCGCATCAAGAGCCGGCAACTGAGAGCGGATTTCCAAAACTCTTGCGCGCGAACGGATAACCTCTAGCGCGGTCGAGGATTCTGCATCCTGTAGGTGACGGGTCAGGTTCAGGGTACTTTGACGGCGGGCAAGTTCGTCGCGGCGCTGCGCCAAAGTCTGCTGTGCATGACGAAGAGAAACATAGGCATTGGCCGTATTGAACAACACCAATAGACGCGCAGCTTCCACTTCAGCTTGAGCCACTTGGATTCTGGCCGACGCCGCGCGTATCTCGTTGCGCCGCGCGCCATAGGGATCGAGCATCCAACTCAGCCCCAATTGAGAGCTGGCCACAATGCGGGAATCGGTCGTGTTGCTGTTGGAAGCCTCTATCTGTGCTGAGGGAGTGAGGATTGCCTTTCCAGGAACGCCATCACGGGCTGCGAGTGCCGCGACGACCCGCTCGTGCGCCAGCTCAAGGCTGAGGTTGTCTTGAAGCGCCAGTGCAATCAGCTGGTTCAATGCGGGATCGTTGAGACCTTGCCACCACTCGGCATTGCTCAACAAAACCGGTGTGCTGTCTTGTGCTTCGGTGTACTTTGAAAGGAATCCGAACACCGGCTTTTTATAGGCAACAGACTGATCTCCGCAGCTGCTTAAAAAAAGAGCACATACTAAGCCGATGACCGACGCAAGGCGCCTGTTGCGCTGTACCATTGAGCTGCCTATCTCCTCAAAGCCCTGCCGTTTACGGCAGTGACCTCGCACTTGCATTTAAAAATGCGACCTTGATGAAACTTTCGCTTACAAGACCTCGCGCAAGCAAGCGTTGAAGGGCAGACGGCGTTAAAATCTTGACTATCTGTGCTCTTAATACACGTAGCACGCGTGTTCCACGCTCAGAACTGGCCCGCTAAACACCGTTAAATTATTCGCGCAACGCCCGGCGTAAATGCGAGGCAATGGGATGTACCAAATATGACAGGACTGATCGATCACCAGTCTGCAGATATGCCTCCATGGGCATTCCGGGCATTATGTCCAACATGGCAAACTGCGCCTTCGCTTCAGGATCCAATTCCAGACTGACGTTGTAATAGGGCTGTCCACTACGGGGGTCGGTAATAACGTCGGGAGAGACCGCAGCAACGCGCCCTTTTACTTGAGGCGTCGTTTGGGGATCAAGAGAGCTGACCATCAGACGTGCGCTCTGCCCCACATAGACTTGGTCAATCGAGAGAGGGTCGACTCGAACATCAAAATCTATCTGTTCGCCAGTAGGGATAATCTGCGCAATGTTTCCGCCCGGAGGGATGACGCCTCCCTGAGTTGTGACCTGCATCTGGTGAACAACGCCAGCAACCGGCGCAGTTATATCAATTCGGGAAAGTCGATCATACCATGTGACGATCTCCAGAGTGAGCGCGTTAATCTCGGCGCTGACCTCACGCATCTGGGTCACGACCTCTTCATGAAAATTGCGGGTTGCCTGCAGTGTTTGCAGGCTGGCATCACGGCGTGCGTTGTTCACTCTTGCCTGCTCTGCCTGAAGCCGCGCCAACTCGCCGATGACTTGTGATTTGGCACGCTGCAGTTCGGACATCTGGCTTTGACGGGCCAACCCCTGCTTTGCAAGTGAGCCCATGTTGCCGATGTCACGCTCTAGGAGAGCAATTTGGTCTTCCAGCGCTGAAATCTGGCCCGCAATGCCCGCACTCTGGTTCCCAAACTGCAACAGGCTTTCTGCCAGTTGTTCTTGTTGGCCTTCGCGTACCGCAGCGCGGGCGTTGAAGATATCGATCTGGATTTTCTCATGCTCACCTGTGTCTGGCGTATCAAACGGTAAATCCTGATAGACAAAATCTATTTCATCCGCATCGCGCTGTTCTGCCTTAAGGCGCGCGTGCAAAGCCAATGCACTGGCCAAACGTCCGCGGGCGCTATCTAGATTGATCTGTAGCAACGTTGGGTCCAGCCGCATGAGTACATCGCCCTGTGCGATCGTGTCGCCATCCCGTACGAAGATATCGGCAATAGCACCACCATCAAGGCTCTGTACCTGTTTGGGCTTTCCTTGAACGACAGTTTGCCCTGAAGCGATGACAGCACCCCCGATCACGCTAAAGCTTGCCCATGCGCCCAATACTCCGATCAGAACGAACATGCCGATAGCACCGGTGAACCCTGTGCGCTTTACGTCGAGATCGGGTTTGAGCGCGTTGTCCAATGATCCGTCGGAATTTTGTCTGGGGGCTGCTTCTTCAACTTGCGCAGATGCAGATGCCTTATTGCGTAAAATCATGCCCGATTCCTTTTATGTGTAGGACCTGCCATGCGCACGACACGTGGTGCCGAAGGAATGTCCTCCTTCTGGGCTTTTACAACAGGTCGCAGCGGGGACACCTTTGGCATAGGGGCGAGCGCTTCTAAGGATGAAAGGTCTGCCGGGTCAGAAGCCGTTTCGGAGGATACAACCGAACCCAATTGTGCAGCGGGATGGTTCTGTTCGGTGGGGCGGGGCTTGGTGCTTGCAACTTCGTAGTCATCAGACAGCAAGACATCCCGATCGCCAAATGCCCCCATTTTGCCCGTACTCAACACCATGAGTTTGTTCACAACCCGCATGACATCCGGCCGGTGCGCCATCACCACGACGGTCGACCCGGCCTCGCGCAAATGCAGAATGGTTTGAGCAAGTGCTGCGTTCCCTGCAACATCGAGGTGGGCATTAGGTTCATCCAGAACCACCAGCTTGGGCATCCCGTAAACAGCGCGTGCCAGTCCGAGCCGTTGCATCTGCCCTCCCGAAAGCAGCCCAGGCCCATCCGCGTCACACAGACGGGTTTTGTAGCCATCAGGCAGCTTCAGAATCATCTCGTGAATGCCCGTCAACTTGGCGGCAGCAATGACTGCTTTATCCGTTGCACCGTTTTGGAACCGAGAAATATTGTCCTGTATCGTTCCCGGCAGCATCTCCAACGTTTGTGGCAAATATCCAATATGATGCCCGAGTTCTTCAGGGTCCCACTGATCCATGGTCGCCCCATCCAGTCTGATTTCCCCGGCATCGTGAGATCCCGCGCCCACCAATAGGCGTGCCAGTGTTGATTTACCGCAAGCGGAATTTCCAACCACGCCCATCGCATCGCCCGGTTGCAGGTCAAAAGTGACCTGTGACAGGATCGGCACCTTTTCTTCGCTGTTTTGGGCAGACGAGAACTTGGCCAATCCACGGACGCTGATCTGCCCTGTCGGAGCGGGTAGCTCTATGTAGCGCGAAGTCGGGGCTTCTTCGTCAAAGGCCGCAGCAAGCCGTTTGTGCGCGGCCGAAAACGCGCCCGTGGCGCGCCACTGCCCGATCAACTGGTCCATCGGAGCCAGTGCACGGCCTGACAGAATAGAGCTGGCGATAATCATACCCGGGGAAATTTCGCCCCGCAGAACCAAAAGAGCGCCCAAGGTCAGAATGGTCGATTGAAGCAAAATGCGAAAGGATCGGCTGGCCGCAGCCAAGATTTCAGAGGGGTCTGATCCTTTTTGGGAAACCGCCAAAGTGGTGTGGTGAAGCCGCTGCCAATGTGCCAACACGGCTGTGCCCATGCCCATCGCATTGATGGTCTCGACATTGCGCTGGCTACGGGAGGTAAAATCACGCTCAGCAGTATCATGAAGCAACATGCTTTGCATCGCTTCGCGGGTTACGTTCCTGTTTACATAAGCAATCACTCCGCCGATAGCTGCGCCTGCAATGGTCAAGCCACCGATCCACGGGTGAATCAGAAACAGGAGCCCCAAGAAAAGCGGGACGAACACAACGTCCGCCATTGCGGTAACGGCAGGTCCTGACAGAAAACCGCGCACTGTACTCAGATCCTGCACGAGCTGTCTGTTTGCAGTTGTCGGGGCACCAGAATCCATAGTGCTCAGGGTTTTGCGAAACACCGTTGTGCTCAACGTATCATCAAGCCGTAGGGCGATCCGCGACAAAAGCCGACCCCGCAGAAAGTCAAAGAACCCTAAAAAGACAAACAGCACAATGACAATACTGAATAAGACCGTAAGAGTGGGTACGGATCCACTCGGAAGAACGCGATCATACACCTGCAGCATATAAAGAGATCCGGTCAGCATCAGCACATTGAAAACAGCGCTGAAGATAATCACGCCGGCAAAACCTGGCCGTACCGCAGCCAAAGCCGTTTTGTAGGGACTTACCCCCTTTGCCTCTATATTTTCAGGCTCCTTGCGCCGCATTTCCCTACCCTGCAATCGTTTTCCACGGGTTTGGTTGTGATCGACGACCATGGCATCAAGAAGGCAACAGTCTGTCTTCTTGCGGGTGATTGTTGACAGATTAGGCGAAAGCTCTAAGGCGTGAGCCAACCCCTCATACTACAATTTTGGGTGGTTTAAGGCGAATTTAGCGGCGTCAGGCGACAGCATTGCTCGTACTTTGGCCGAAGGCTGCATCCCAAAACTTGCCCGTATTAAAGCACTCGCTTCGTTCGGATACCCTTTGAGCAAAAGTTGACCTGCTTTTGCACATGAATAGGCCAGCGCGGAGAATAGGCTGCTCGCAAAAAACTTTCGCACAAATTGCAGACGTGCGCGATGCTTGAAGTAGACTGAAAACGGTGAAGCGGGCCGGTTTAAACTGGCAGATCCGATGCTCGCACCTGCCTTATGATAGACCACACCGCCCGGGCAATAAGCCAATGGCATAGCGCCACGTTGCAGGGCCCAATCAACCTCTTCGTAATAAAGAAAATAATTCTCTGGCATGGGGCCAGCAGCTTCGTAGAAGGCACGGCTGGCAACCATGCTAGCCCCTGAGATGAAGTCTATCTGTTCGATTTCGGGAGCAGGTGTAGCAGCGCTTGTCTGGTACTGGCCTAGATTGCTGGTAACTCCAGTCTTACGGTTGATCGTGCCGCCATCGATTTGAATAATGTTTGGATCATCGTAATAACACAATCGACTTCCCATCAGGGAAAACGGCCCAGCATCATAGGTAGCAAAAGCCAGCGGGGTTCTAGGTGGAACGGCACTATCTGGGTTGAGTACCCAAAAACGCTCAATTTGTGGGTCGCGGGCCAGATGGGCCAACCCCGTGTTTACCCCGTAAGCAAAACCACCATTAGCGGAGTTCTCGAGCAACGTGACAGAAATTGATTGCGTGGCGTCGCCAAGCATAAGGGGTTTGGCTACCGCCTTACATTCAAAAGGAAGATCATCCGGCATATCCCACCGGATTTGACCTGAGGCCCAGTTTCGGACCAAATCAGCCGTGCCGTCAGTTGAGGCATTATCGACAATGACAAGCTGCAAAGGAACTGCATCCGCAGCGGCGGCGGCCAGCAGTGTCTCAAGACAATCCAAAATAACCGTTCTCGCGTTGTAGGTAACAACAACCACACCCAATGGTTTGATGTTCATGAGAAGTCCTTTATCGCAAGGTTTCTGGATGTATGGATCGGTTCTGGATGCACCGCCGTCTGCCCAGGCGTTTCCCGATTTCGCGTCACAGGAAATCTACTAAATTTCCGTTCGGCCATCTCTTTGTCGGATGCCAGCAAATCTTTTTCAGCATCTCGCGTGTTTTCAGAAGTGGTAATAAGCCAGATGCCGGCACCAAACATAAAGAAAACAAATGAATAGATCGACGCCCAGACATGCACTGTCGAAAGTGTGAAGCTAAGGCCCAAAAAGGTGAATACCCAAGCTCGCCGAATATTGAGCAGCAAATCACTTTCAAATTTACGGCGCATAATCAAAAACACCGCCCAAGCATAGCCGGTGGCCAGTGTTAAAAATCCTAGAATGCCATAACGCACAGCCATGACCAACCAGAAATTATCCATGCTGCCTGAATACATAAAGTGCGGACGCACCCAATCGTTCATACCCAACCCATATAGCGGGTTAGCCCATACATTTTTCATGCCCCACTCAAAGATAATGGCACGCCAATAAGCGTTATGTGCTGAAAAAGTAGCGTAGCTCATAAAAACTTTAATTGGAGACCGGTTGGAAAGTATATCAACAACAACATAGGCCAGCGCAAACAGCCCGACCAAGATCCACCACCGGTAGCTTGACCTGTTGAACACCCATGCCCAGATAATAAGAGCCGCTTGCAAGCAAATTGCCAAAAATGCACCGCTGGATAACGCTAAAAACCCAATAGCACCACTAAAGACAGCCAACATAAATCTTTTGGAGGTCGAAAAAATACCTTTCAGCGCCACAAACGTCATTGCGACACTCACCGAACAAAAAAGGCCGAAATGAATAGGGTGAGCAAAAGTTGCCTGCACCCGCTCAAGCCCCAGACGTTTTTCAATACTTATGACTGGAATAGACGATACGCCTGGTAGATTGCGTATCATCTGTACAATCATTGGCTTGCCAGTCAGAGTTTCATACACCGCAAAAGGTGCCGCAATCAGCACTAGCAATACAATCCATTTGCATAAGGCAACGAATGTTTCTGGCGTGCGGATATAGGCGCGCGCTACTAGATAACCGCCGAGGAGTTCCATCCCGACTGAACCAACTTGGGTGACCATCTGATCGGGGGAGTTTACTCCCAACGCAACAGCCATCCAAAAAACATGCACCACCATAAGGTAATCTGTCAGTAGTACCCGCCCAAACCGTCCCGAAAAAAGCTGCACCATGAGCGGGATGATCATTACGATCAAAAAGAGCCGCAGGATGGACAACCTCAGAGGACCTGCGTTGAACCAAATTGGTATCACCACACAAAGCAAGTAGATCAATACCGGCGCGGGTAAGGCTGTGGAGATTTTGGTCACAGCCGAACGTCCGTGTGAAGATCTAATCTGATCTGTACTCGCCAACTGTTTTAGGTCCTTCGACAAAGTTCATCTCTAGCAACCCGGCTGCTATAGCACATCAATATTGTTTTTGGGTATCAAGGGCCAAATATCAGCGAAAGGCGGCACTCAAACGGCGGAACACATATGCAGGCAGCGAAGAATAGCGTGACCTGTTCGCCCGTGCGGCACGCATGAATACACTTGGAACACTGCCATAAGCCTTGGCCAATGTAAGCGGCCCTGCCTTGACCGGTTCGCGGTCGTATCCCGCTGCATCCAATGATTTGCCTGCAACCTGTTGAATAATTGCGATCTCCTCAGGGGATAGCACCGAAATCCAACGCTTATTTGGCGCAGCACTGGGGCCAGCCGTTTCACTGAATTTGGTGGCGGAGCTGTTGTGCAATGGAATTTCCAGCAAAGTTTTATCGTAAGGTATGCCCAGCCATTCAACGATTGGACGGATGGTGTCTTCCGGCTTGTCTACAATGTCTTCGTAGCGAACAACGCGTACGCGGTCTTCGGAATGGGCCTCGCGGGCCGTGACAGCGGCACGAGCCGCAGCACGCCACATCATCGAAGCGATAACAATATGATAGGAGGCTTTTTTGCGCTCGTGGTCTTCTGCAATAGCGGCCTGATAGTCAGCATTGCCTTCTGCCTTGCGCAGGCCGCCTTGATATTTCCAGTCTCGATACGATGCGACAACCGCCCGTGGATCGCGTACTGTGCAGAGGATCCGTGCATTCGGGAACGCCTTTAGGATATCATCAATCCGAAAAATATGGCGGGGGGTTTTTTCGCCCCAGATATAGGCCCCTTCGCTTTGCAATACATGCCACCTACAATAGGTTTCAAACACAGCATCGACTGTATTCCCTATCTCCTTGGCAGGGTTTAGCAAATCTTCACGCGACAGTGGGCTTTCATCAGGATCAGCACGAACGCCATAGGGCCGGATAGACTGTGACCGAAAATAATCAGCACACGCGTTGCGCTCTTCTTGGCTTAGTTCAGAGAGGGTCTTTCCAGCAAAGCGGGGACGCAGGTCATCGAAAAAGTGGGTTTCGCCGGCAGTCTGAATTTCAGGCGCACGGTTCAAGATCGAGCGTAACATGGTCGTGCCCGAACGTGATGCACCCACAACAAACAAAGGCCCCTTAAAAGAACTCTGCGATCCCATCGTATATTCCTCTTGGTGAACCGGCTAAGGTCTGGCGCATAGCACTGCGCTTGGGCTTTGCGCAAGTTAAAGCACTTTTCGTTACTCAGGAAGCGACAGTGAAGAACCTATGCCAGTATTGTCCAAAGGTCCGCCCTTTCGTGGTGCGAAAGACGCCGGGCTAGTAGGGTTTTGCACAGAAAGAGGCCCAAAGACAGCTTCATAATATCCTGGTCCCGCCCCGATTGCGTTCTGCACAAAGAAGTTACGGTCAACGATCCAGTCACTTTGGTGTTTATAGCCTACAATCTTACTGATCACATTGCGGCTTATTTCTACATTCTTTGACCCTTCTGCGACACGGATTTGCGGGGTCCAGAGAGCTGGTTTATTGGCTTTTCCTTCAGAGGTCGGGTTGCGCACAACTGTGTTGTTGCGAATGAAAAGTCCATCCGTTTCGCCCACGGTGATGCCGTGCAGATGAGCGTTTATGATCGTGTTATTCTCAATCGTAATATTGCGATACAGTAACTCATCCCCGGCCAGCCCCTGATCGACTTGGTCATTTCTCATGAAAATCGATTGAGTATACAAGCCTTTCCCCGAACTGAGAACATTGTCGCGGATTGTCACATCTCGCGAGGGCGAGGTGGTATTTCTTGTCCAGAACTGAATCATATCAGAGTGGTCTTTTGAGTTTAGTGACCGCAAAAAATCATGTATATAATTCTGTTCAACGCGCACATTCTGAACTTGAGCAAAATTCATGCCATCCATCCGGATGCTATGCAGGTTATTGCCGCGCACTGTCACATTCTGGCTTTGGCTGATGACAGTGCCGCGATAAAAATTACGGATCTCGTTGCGTTCCAGAAGGATGTCCGAGCTGTTATAGACACCCAAGGCAAATCCTGTCGGAAAGCCATTGTCTGCACTGGACCGTCCGCGTGCGACATCACCCTCGAAAAGCGCACCGCGTATCGTAATATTCTTGCTGTTGCGAACTCTGAAAGGGCGCACTTTAAGCTTGTCGCCAGCCTGAAAATCATAGTCGAAAATCACATTCTCAAGGGTCAGGCCAGAGACATCTCGAATATCCATTCCAGAAAATCGCGCAGGGTCTGCTAAGTCTTTCGAGCGAATTGTGACGGGGGCATTCACGGTGAACCGTTTAAGAAATAGTGCTCCATAGTCACCGGGGGCGAGCGTAACGGTCATTCCATCAGAGACGTTCTCAAGAGCGTGTTGTAGCTCTGGTACGCTTGAAACCTGATGCAGTTCGGCGGCGCAGAGAGGTGAGGCAACTCCCGAAACCACCAAAGCTGCAGCGAGAAAACATTTCTGAAGGCTGTGTCGCATCTCAAATCCTTGCATGTACGGCACTCAACTGCCTTGTATATAACGCATACACGTAGGACTGTAGAGCGTCTTGAAGTGTGTTTGCGTAAGTATGCCGATGATGACAGCGAGTCCTTAAGCGGCCGTGCTGTATATACTACAATTAGGCAACGCGGCTGTCGCCCATGTTAAAAAGCATTTCTTCGGAAATGGTACATCAAATAACATGGAGATCGGATATGCCCGCGAATGATACCTTCAAAGATTTCACCACAGGTCTCGGTGCGCCGCTCACTGATGGCACCGTTGTCACACCGTCCGACACAGTGGATTTGCCGCACATTACCCGTGCGCTCTATATCGGGACGGCAGGTAACCTTCGTGTCACTCTTGCTGGCGGCAGCGTACTGGACTTTGCAGGTCTTGCTGTGGGGTGGCACCCTGTGCGCGTTGCACGGGTGCATGCTGCGGGCACGACGGCGGCTAACATCACCGGGTGCTGGTAATGGTTGGCGTGGGGCTCGAAACCCTTTGTCGCATCACGACAGGAGCGATATCTACGCCTGTCAATCCTACACCAACGGGGCCCGTTGACCTGCCTTTTGCACCCACAACGCGCTGGCATCCGGAACATTCAGATATCACTCTGGCGGAGGGCCGAGTGGTCGCTGCGTCAGACCTAAGTGGTCTGGCTGACGTCAGCGAAGGTGCGGCGGGTATCGGCCCACGTGCAATGACAGATGGCAACGGCAAGAGGTTCTGGCGCTTTGAAGGGGATGCGTTTTTGAACGTAGCGTCGGGACTGGTATCGAACAGCCGCGATATGTCCGTCTTTATGGTCGGCCGCGTGCCGCGCCACCCTACATCTTGGAACCGCTATTTCAGCATTGGCAACCGCGCCCAAGGCAGCCAGATCAATACCGGAAATGCCCCGTTGGAAAGCCGCATTGTTGGGCAAAGTGCGGGGCACCTATCGAGTTTTGGCAAAAATGCTTATACGGCAGCTTCAGGTGCCGAATGGATGGTGCCTGGGGCGCAAATGCAGGTGATGGGATCTGTTACCAGTGCGGCCGGATCACGCTTGTTTATGAATGAACGCTTTGTGGATGTCGCGACACCCTATGCCAATACCGGAATAGTGGGGGGCGAAATCGGGCGCTATGCATGGTCCCCTGGATCATCGGGCAACTGGGGTGTGTTTGATCTATATGAGATGGTGGTGTTTTCGCCTGCGCTTACCCATACGGAAGGATTGTCGGTCTCTCAGACCTTGATGCAAGCGCATGGTATTGTGCCGGTGCAAAACCAACTCGTGCTGGAGGGTGACAGTATTATGCAAGGTACGGACGAAGTTACCCCCCATCTATCAGCTGCGGCCCTCTTGACCGATCCCGGTGCAAGCTTGGTAGGACCAGAGTGGCGGGTCTTTAACAAAGCTACATCGGGCAATCAGGTTAGCGATTTGGAAATCAAACGCGATACGGCCCATAGCTGGTCTCAGCAAATATTGCCCGGACAAAACGTGCTAGCCTTCGAAATTGGGCGCAATGACTTTGCGGTGGGCAGCCAAAGTGCTGCGCAACATTACGCCAATGTGGTTACCTATCTGAACACAGCCGACAAGGGCGTTTTGCAACGCGGTTGGACGGTACGGGCAATGGCCAATATCGCAGGATCACCCAACCACATGCCCAAAATCACCCAGTATCGGGATGCGATCCGAAGCTCGGCCTTCCTCACTGATACGGCCTCTGGCACGGGCCAGCCCTTTGACGGGAAAGTCAGTGTCGTATCGACTGATCTGATTACACACAACGGAGAGCCCGTATTTCTGGATGTTGATGACGCCGCGAATACGACCTATTATGTTGGCGACAGCACGCATCCCGGTATCTTGGGTGCACAAATACGCGTTACCGGCGGTGATACGCCAGAACATGGCATCGCTGCGGGGCTTTAGATGGCGGCGTCACGGGTTAGAATATCCTCGAATGGCGGTTTGCGTATAAGTGAAATAATATCACGCTTCCACCATTGGCTGGCCTCCAGTTGAGCAATGCGATCTTTGGTAAAGCGCATGCGCATCTTGCGTGCAGGTACGCCGCCAACAATTTCGTAGGGTTCCACATCGCGTGTAACTACGGCCCCCGCGGCTATGATCGCACCATTGCCGACGGTTTTGCACCCGCTCAGGATCGTGACCCGATCACCGATCCAAACGTCATTCCCGATTTTTAAGGGGTTTTCGATATCACGCTGGATGGTATCACGTGTTAATAAACCCAAATCGCTATTGTAAAAGAATGGGTGCAAAAAGGGACGATCAATCGGATGATTGCGCCGTCTTACGATCAACTGGTCACCAACTGAGCAATAGGACCCTACCTCACTGCCGGGTGGCATTAACCCCGGATTAAGTACTGCGCCATAGGTATATCGTCCAATTTTCACATTGTGATTATCGCGCAGTACGATCCGCCACGTTTGTGAATGGATGCGCCCCCCCTCGAGGCGCCGACATATTTTAAGTACACGCCACCGTAGGCGTGGCACCTTCTTATAAATAAGCTGCAACAACGGAGACCAACGGCTGGTCGCACGATCGGCTTGTTTACTTGCACGTTCGAGTGCCTTTGGATGCCAGCTGGCAGTATTTGTCTCTATCATCTGCTAAACCTTTAGCGCTTGAACAAGAGTGTTTTAGCGCACATCAGAATATGTGCGCCGTTTCACATAGAGCCGCAGATCTTTGAAAGTCCAGAATACAGCTACGATCAGCAACGCATAGATTGAAGCATTCAAAAGCATACCCCAAGCACTGTCGAATAACATCCAGCCGTTCAACACAAAGAAGATAGTTACGGCCAAAATAACCGCCGAACCAATTTGAGGAGCAACCATTTTATGAAGCGAAACCCCAGAATGGCCTCGCAGTAAAGCCAGTGACACAATGTAGCCAAAACTCTCACCAGCAATACCGATCCAGATAATCAGCAGTAAATCTCCTGTGGACACGGCTATGTACCAAGACAGAGGTAGGACCATTACTCTCAATAGGTTGGCAACCATCGTATTGGTCGTATGCCCTAGTGACAGCGCCACCAAAGCAGGACCTGCTTTAGCAACACGCATTGCTTGCATTAGCGCCAACCAAACCAAAAACGGCAAGAGTGCAGAGTATTTTTCGCCCAATAATAGAGTTATAGTTGGAGGCCCTATCAGGATAACCGCTACAACCAATACCAAAGCCATCAAAACAACAGCCTGCATTGTCACCAGCGCCAGATGTTGAAACCGCATGGCCCCTTGTTCGGTATCGCGGTCTATTCCTGAAAGCTGGGGCAAAAAGAAGTTTTGGGCGGATTTCGCCATTACCAGCGTCGGCGTCAGCGTCAGCGTAAAGCCCATGGCAAAGATCGCCAGCGTCTCCATGCCCAGCTCACGGCCAACGATCAGCTTATCGCCCTGAAACACAGCAAACATCAGTGCGCCGTTCACCAGCAAAGGCCAGCCAAAGCGCAAAGATTGCCCCATAATTGCGCGGTCCAGCACCAAGCGGTAGGGCCGCTTGGCCACCAATTGCGATGTCACCGCGATCATTGCTGCGCGGATTACAATCGCCCAAAGCATCACCCGGTAATCACCGTAAAAAAGCGCCAGTGGGAAAACCGCCAGCACCGAGGCCAAAGCGGGTAAAGCGGCGCTTATGATCGCCGGCCAAAACTCCATTTTTCGGTTCAGGCGGTGGATATCAAAATGTGTCAGAGCCATTAGAACAGGCACCAGCGCCATCACCTGATACGCCCATTTTGTGTCCGGTACATTCAGGAAGTTCGCGATGGGGCCTGCGCACAGAAACAGAACCGCCCCACCAACACAGCCCCGCAACAGTTGGAAGCCCTGCAGCGCCGCTTGAAATCGCTCTTTCTCGCCATCTTTGGCTTGAATAATCTGTTGCTGCAGTCCCAGTTGTGAAGCCATTTCGACCACCGCCATTGCAATGGCAAAGGTAGACGCAATTCCATAATCAGCCACTGGTATTAAGCGCGCAATCAACAAGTTACGGGCCAGCAGCAGCAACGATGTAGCCGCATTGCCTGATAGAATAAGAAGAGCAGAGCGAAACATACGGGCTTTCTGGATGGAAATGCTCAAAAGAGACATAGAGTGTCCGCGCTTGTTCCTCTTTGACATACTCCCGTCAAGATCATGTAAGAAAAGGCAGGTGCATCACCCCTTTTTAAAGTCTATGAGAGCCGCCTACGCTACATGTCCGATCGCAAAGAAACCTCCCCATGACCATGTCGCCTGCCTCTAAACAAACCACGAGCCCAGCTCTTTTCCGAGTGGCCCGTGGTGATCTATGTGCAGGCTGCGGTGCTTGTGCAGCTTTGGCCCCTGAAAAGATTAATATGCAGGTAAGCCCCCCCGGCTATCTGCGCCCTGTTCAATCGGCACCTCTGGCGGCGACAGAGGAAGACAACATCCAAGCTGTCTGTCCTGGCCTCGTGCAAAAAGTGTCACCGCAGGGACGTGCCGATTCCGTGCTTTGGGGGCCGTACTTAAAGATGTCTACAGGCCATGCAACGGATGAGGCCGTACGGTTTGCCGGCGCATCGGGTGGTGGGCTGTCAGGCATATTGGTCCATCTAATCCAAAGCGGTACGGTCGACGCAGTGGTTCAGACCCACGCCAGCACCACACTTCCTATCGGGAATGCTGCTGTTGTGACGCACGACAAAGACGGCATTACGGCAGCGGCCGGATCACGCTATGCACCCTCGTCGCCGCTTGCAGGCATTCCGGTGCAGGTCTTAGCGTATAAAGAGACAGGCACACGCCATGCATTTGTTGGCAAGCCCTGCGATGCCGCTGCCTTGCGCGCGATATGTGCGCGTGACCCTGATGTCGCCGCGGCGTTCCCCGTTATCTTGTCGTTCTTTTGTGCAGGCGTCCCATCGCATACAGGCGGCAAGGAAGTGTTGGCCAAACTGGGTACCGATATGGAAAACACCGCCAAATTCCGGTTTCGTGGCAATGGCTGGCCCGGTCAGGCAACAGCCACAGCCCATGACGGCACCGAGCGGTCGATGAGCTATCATGACAGTTGGGGTGGCGTGCTGTCGCGCCACGTACAGATGCGCTGCAAGCTGTGCGCCGACGGCACAGGGGTCGCCGCGGATATCGTATGCGCCGACGCTTGGGAAAGTGACGCAGCAGGCTATCCCGTATTTGAAGAAGCCCCCGGCATCAGCCTGATTGTGGCGCGCACGGATCTGGGAGCAAGGCTGCTGAACGACGCACGGGCCGCGGGGCATCTGGTGACAGAAGCCTTTGACGTTGAAACACTTGCTGCCATTCAACCCGGCCAGCGCGAACGCCGACGCGCGTTGTTTGCAAGGCTGAGTGCGCGCAAACTGGCAGGTAAGCCGATCCCACGCTATGAGGGATTACACATTCGCGCCGCTGCACGGCAAAATCCACTTGCCCGCAATCTCAAAAACTTTCTCGGCACATTGCGGCGCAGCCTGCGCCCTAAACGCCCCTGATATAATCCTATAGGTTCTTTTATGCCCAAACGCCCCATCCGTGTCTGCCTGATCATGCACGCGACCCGCTCGGACAACATGGGCGTTGGTGCGCTGAGCGTGTCCGAAATCGCGATTTTACGTGACATCGCCCGCGATCTGGACCGTGAGATCGACATCACTGTGATCGACTTCAAAGACAAAAGGAATCCTTATGTTACGGGTCCGGACATCACGGTCGTAGACCTTGACGGCAAGTTGATGAAAAACCCGAAAGGGTTCTTTGCCATCGCGCGGGCCTCTGATCTGGTGATCGACATTGGCGGCGGTGACAGTTTTGCCGATATTTACGGGTCCAGACGTCTCAGAATGATGTTTGTGCTCAAGTATCTGACCCATCTTGCCCGCACACCATTAATCATGGCGCCCCAAACTGTCGGGCCCTTCACCAAAGGCTGGTCCAAGAGGCTTGCCCAAATTTCCATGGGAATGTGTGCCATCGTCGCGAGCCGCGATGCAATGTCGACCAAGGCGGCCCGTGATTTGGGATGCGACAAAGTGATCGAGGCCTCCGATGTTGCGCTGCGCCTGCCATATGACCCCCCTGCCCCGCGCACGGGTGGTCCTGTAAAAGTTGGTATCAACGTGTCGGGATTGCTGATGGGCGGCGGCTATACCGGGAAGAACGAATTCGGGCTGCAGATGGATTATCCCGGCCTGATCCGCGATTTGATCCGCTATTTTCAGGCTCATTCAGATGGCTGTGAGGTCCATCTTGTGCCGCATGTCATCGTGCGGTCCGGTCCGATGATCGGCGAGGATGATTACCGTGCCTCCGAAGCGCTGGCACAGGAATTTCCCGGTACGGTTCTGGCCCCTGCCTTTGATACACCGTCCGAGGCAAAAACCTATATCGCGGGCATGGATTTCTTTATGGGCGCGCGAATGCATGCTTGCATCGCTGCATTCTCCTCTGGTGTGCCGGTCATACCAATGGCCTACAGCCGCAAATTCGAGGGCTTGTTCGGCACATTGGGATACACACGCACGATGGACTGCACGAGCCAGTCGGCTGAAACGATCCGCAACGCTGTCGAACAGGGCTATGCAAACCGTGCATCGCTAAAGGAAGAGGCTGACACAGCCTTTGCAAAGGGGCGCGAAAAGCTGGGTGTTTACGAGGCTGCGCTGCGGAGCTTTATCGAGAATGTGGACAGGTGACCGATACGCAGGCGCTAATCTGCTCTGTTCCAGCGGCCTGATAAGGCATGCGGGTCCATACCACTGAGCAACTGGAACATGCGTTTTGTCCGGTACATCCTGATCCGGGCCAGAACTGCGAAAGCCATTGCTTTATTGCGCAAGCCAGTGATCCGATCCGACGTCAAGATACGTGGAATCTCCGCCAAAGGAGATACTCCCATCGCAAGTGTTTTTATAAAAAACTTTAGGCGGCCAACCCGCTTTTCCCGCGCCGCAACATAGTCATGGGCCATGTGACGGTCCCATTTCTGCTGTAGCTCCGAAAATAGGACGCGTGCCGGATGGTATACTTTCATGTCCTTGATATAATGGATTTTGTACTCTGACCCCGTCGCCCGTTGGCCCCAATCGCGATCCTCTGCTACGGACAATCCCGCAAAAGGACCGACCGCGTCCAAGACCGTACGACGCACCACCAAATTGCCGGTGCCGGTAAACCCTTCACGTGCAATGTAGCGGTCCATACGGTACGCATAAATGCTTTCATAGGCCTCTATCGCTTTCAGGTTTTCAGGATCAACATAGGCAATGCGGACATCGCCCCCCAAAATATCCACTGACGGCTTTGTCATTTCCCGCGCCGCAACACGGAGCCATTCAGGGTCCGCCAAACAATCCGCGTCAATGAATGCAAGCACATCACCAGTGGCGTGCAGCACGCCAAGATTGCGCGCCGGTCCGGGGCCGGGTGTGTGTTCACAAAGCAGCTGCACCCCGTCAAACTGGGCGCATATGTCATCCGGCATCGTCTCCGAGCCATTGTCGACAACAATGATCTCGTCCGGCTGCCGGGCACCTGCCTTCAAGGAGGTCAAACACCGCTTTAGAAACGCCGGTTGATTAAGATGCGGTACCACCACAGAAATCCGCAGCGGCGCCGCGGAGGAAGGCTGGAAGGGCATAAGGTCTCCTGATGTCTCAGATACAACGACTGCACATACAAAGCATTGTCACATTAGTTTTGGTTTAGTCTTGAAGATGCTTGGAAATCGCAAGTCTACTTTTCAGCATTATTTTTTGATTGAAACATTGACCACTTGACCTATGGAGCGCAGCCGAATCACTCGGCCGCCAAAAACGCTCTTTTTCGCCAAAAACGGCCTTAAACGCGCCTTTTGAAAAAGTTCCATCGAAGTTTTCAAGATATTGTGACTGATCTTCCATATCTGGCGCGAAGAATTTATAAGGTTTAGATCGAAATATGGCACTCAAACCCCCCTTGTTGTTGGGAGAGAGGCGCCAAAAGCCCTTATCTTTGCCTATTGTTTCCGCAGGGGGTGCATTACTTCCCGCTATGGTTGAAAAGCCCTTTCTTTGTGACCAGAATGTGGCGTTCTATTGATAGGTTAGGTACATTGCACTAAGATAATGAAGCACTGTTAGATCGCTTTTGGTCTGACGGAACTAAAAATGGGTGAGAAGTTATGAAGAATATTATTGCGGCCACAGTGTTGTTTTCTATCCCAGTCGTGGCGTCGGCTGCTACTGTAACAAGAAATGAAACCATTGACCTTTCGCAGTCTGCTTACAGCTTTAGCGACACAGCGGAAATTGGCGATGATGGCGTACTGTTCACGTTCACATTCGCAGATCGCGCCCGTGTATCAGGTATCTCCTTGAGCGGTTCCGGCACAAACGGCGGTGCTGACATTGAGAGCACGACATACACTGTCATCAACCCAAATACAGGCCCCGACGGCTTCCAGACTATCACAGACAGCTTCGGCGTCGGTGCTGGTGCATCCGTCATTCCGGGTCAGAAGTATAATGCTGGTGACGTTCTGACTGTGAGATTTGAAGAAGACGCTGAACGGCCAATCTCTTACACAGTATCCTTCCCTGTTGCGGCCGTTCCGGTCCCAGCGGCGGGTCTGCTGCTCTTGACAGCACTTGGCGGTGCAGCCGCCATGCGTCGTCGTAAAAAAGCCGCAAAAGCCTAAGTCAGGCCAAGCGACAATTCTGAAGAAGGGGTTGCTTATGCAGCCCCTTTTTTGTGCGAGGTGCTGTCGCACATGTGCTTGCTGTTTTAATACGGGGTTAATCTAAACTACTTGTTAACCATAACGCGCGACCCTTGTCGTCTATCGGACTGACATGAGGCAGCAGACATGGTTCGGAACGGATCACTCGACTACGCACGGTTTGTGGCCGCGTTTGGGATTGTTTTCTTTCACGCAGGCGCTGTGGGCAGCAACATCGGTTATGCAGCCCTCCCCTTTTTCCTGATCGTCATGATCGTGCTCGCCATTCCCTCCGCAGCGCGGCTCAGCTTTGCGGATTATACGAGTGGCCGCGCGCGGCGCTTGCTGCTGCCTTGGCTGCTTTGGTCCGGCGTGTACGGCAGTTTGAAGTTGGCAGAAGTTGTCTTCACTCAAACGACATTCGAGGAAAAATTCGCCCTTCATATGATCGTAACAGGGCCTGCTCTGCATCTGTGGTTTCTTCCCTTCGCCTTTGCTATCTGTCTGCTGATCCAGCCTTTCGCCCGCAGAATATGCAATGTCACAACATTGCCTAATTTGCTGATTGTTGTTCTGGTAAGCGTCGTCATCTTGTCCTTGCGGCAGGATCAAGCATTGCCGGTTCCCTTTGCTCAGTGGATCTATGGGCTGCCTGCTGTCTGTTTGGGCATCGCACTCATCATGGCGGGCCGAGACTGGCTACGGATTGGTGCGGTACTGGGTTGCTTCACGGGTGGTGCATGGCTGTTGGGCGCAACCTCTGGTCTTGAGCAACTCACGATCGCACTTGTCTTCTATATCCTATGTATCAAAGCGCCATTGCCGCAGACGCAAACATCTCGCCACTTCAACACAGTCGCACTTGGCATCTATCTTTCGCACCCCCTCGTTCTGTCGGTTCTTGAAAGAACAACTTCACTGAGCAAGGGAGATGCCGGATTTGCCCTATGGGGCTGTGCTGGATCGCTCACTGTTGCGTACAGCTTGATGTGGCTTACCTCGGTTGTTGCAAAACCCGCCAAAGAACAGCGACTGGTCGCCCGCACAATAATAACAAATTAGTCAACAGGCTGTTTCTAAGTCCGCAAGCAGGTGATCTTGTACAATTCCTGTGTTAATTACCTGCATCGAAACATGGGTTTCGTATTGTTGGTAAGCGGATTTTCACATGTCGAATGTTAACTTAACTCAGGGCTATGGCAGTTTTAGCATCAGCGCTCTGAACCCTGCGGGCTTACTTTGGTTTGCCTTACTGGTGCTGACTGCCATGCCGGTGTTTTGGCTGGGTATACAATCTTTGGGTCAGGCATGGATCACACCGGAATACAGTCATGGCCCGCTGATCCCGCTAATCTCGCTTTACCTGTTCTTACGAGAATTGCGCCAAGCCCCCCCCGTTGACCCCACGGTGCCGGTTAATCGTGTACCGGGTATCTGCATCATTATCTTTTCTTTGCTGTTCGGTATTTTTGGTAACCTGGTGCAAATTCCAGATCTGGTAACCTACGCGTTGATCATCTGGGTAGGCGGTGTTGTGCTGACAGGGTTTGGTTGGAACCGCGGCAAAATGCACCAGCTGCCCGTGCTACACCTCATCTTTATGCTGCCCCTACCCCAGTTCATCTACTGGAAAATGACGATCATGCTTCAGCTGATTTCCTCTGAGTTGGGGGTGTGGTTCATCAAGCTGGCGGGTGTACCCGTGTTCCTCGAAGGCAATGTCATCGATCTGGGCGTTTATAAGTTGCAGGTGGCCGAAGCCTGTTCGGGTCTACAGTATCTGTTCCCGATCCTTAGTTTTTCCTACTTGTTTGCCATCCTCTACCGCGGGCCTTTCTGGCATAAGGTTGTGATGTTTGTAATGGCCGCGCCACTGACGATTTTTATGAACTCGTTTCGAATTGGGATGATCGGTGTTTTGGTCAACAGCTATGGCATTAGTCAAGCCGAAGGATTTCTGCATTTTTTCGAGGGTTGGGTTATCTTTGGGGCCTGCATCGGACTGTTGTTCCTGACGGCTGTTCTCTTGCAGCGGCTTACACCAAGCCCACTGGGATTGCGCGACACGATCGACCTGGACACCGAAGGTCTGCCTGCGCAGGCCGCACGTTTCCTTTCCATTCGCCCCGCCCGCGGTACGATCATTGCAACCCTGTCTAGCATGGCGATCGTGGCCGCTTTTGTGCTGACGCCTTCCCCCGACCGTATAGTGCCAGACCGGGACCCTTTTTCGCTGTTTCCCCGTAGCATCAACGAATGGGACAGCTTCAGCATGCCTCTCGAGCCGGAGACCCTCGCGGTGCTCAAAGCATCTGACTATATTAATGCGGTCTACAGCAAACCGGGTGAAACCGACACGTATATCAACTTCTTCTCGGCCTACTATGACAAGCAGACCGAAGGCTCTGGCATCCACTCCCCAGAGGTATGCCTGCCCGTAGGCGGCTGGGAGGTCTACTCCATTGATCCAACGCCGGTATCGATTGGCGATCCAATCTACGGTGATTTTACGCTAAACCGCGCGGTGATCGAAAAAGGATTGTCCCGACAACTGGTGTACTACTGGTTTGAGCAGCGCGGCAAACGGATGACCAATGATTACCTAGCCAAAATTGGTGTGGTATACGACAGTCTGACCATTGGCCGCACGGACGGTGCGCTGGTGCGCTTTGTAACCCCTATCGTAGCGGGCGAGACCGAAGCGGATGCAGATGCGCGTATGCAGGGCTTCATGGCCGAACTATTGCCCCGCCTCCCCCGCTATATTCCTGAGTAAGCACCGCTTCTCGCCAGGCAGATCAAAGGCGCTTGCAAAGATGTAAGCGCCTTTGGCACAAGGCAACAATGAGCCTAAATCGCACCCCTTTGCATGCGTCCGCACCACGCCGGTTTCCCGCTGCGCTCGTGGCCCTTCTTGTATTGAATATTCTGCCTGAGTTGATCATGCAGATGGGTGACAGAGGAATTGCCGTCCCCCCCTATGCACGGCCATTGGCCTACCACCTTGGTGCCTTTCAGCCCGACCTGCTGACAAGTTCCGGTTCTGTGTATTTTGGTCAAAGCCTGCTGATGTTTTTCACATACGGCTTTTTGCACACCGGTTTTGTGCATTTTGGGATCAACATACTTGGACTGATCTGGCTGGGCCGCATTATCCTGTCATACCGCACCAGCGAGACCTTCTTGATCGTTTACCTGATGTCTATGGTTGGGGCTGCCGAAGTTTTTGCACTGATCGGATCGCAGGAGGGGATGCTTGCAGGTGCATCGGGGGCACTATTTGGGCTTCTCGGGGTTTATGCTGTTGATCATAGGGTGTTGATCCCCGCCAAAAGTAGAAACAGTACTGGGTTTCAGATCACATGGCTTATTCTGACGACGTCTACACTTGTGTTGGGCGATTTGCTGAGCCAGCGCCTGTTTGGAACATCCGTAGGTTGGCAGGCCCATGCAGGCGGATTTTTGACAGGTGCGATCATCGCACTGGTGCTGCCGCCACGCTATGCGGTGGCCAGTTGAACATCTCTTTTGCATATTCGGCCGACCCGCAGCGCGCGCGGCCCTGTCGCGACGTCCAGATGCGCCAGACATGATCAATACTTTAAAAAACATGTTGGGACTCTCGTCTGTTTCCTCAAGTGCACAAAGCCCACATCAGATCCCCATACCTACACCTGCATCAGCTATCTGTATTGTCGGCGATCTGCATGGCAGACGGGATCTGCTCGATTTGATGCTTGCTCAGATTGCCCGCCGCACTTCTGATCAGCGCGCGCGCCCCTGCGTGGTTATGGTTGGTGATATGATCGACCGCGGTCCCGACAGTGCCGCCACCCTGCGTCATCTTTACGAGCTCAACACACAAGACCCAGAAGCATTCATTTGCCTGATGGGAAATCACGAGCGGATGATGCTGGATTTCTTGGATGATCCCCTGCGCCATGGTCCGCGCTGGATTGCTGCGGGGGGTGCTGAAACGCTTTCAAGCTTTGGTTTGTTGTCTTGGGGGCGCGCGCCCATGCCGCAATTGGCCGTGCAACTGCGCGCAGCTTTGACGCCTCCACTTGAAAATTGGGTCCGGGCACTGCCTTTGTATTGGAAAAAGGACACTGTGGCAGCGACCCATGCTGGCGCAGCACCGGAATACAGCCTGGAGATGCAGCCCGCCGCACGGCTGTTATGGGGGGCGAGAACCCGATCCGAGGGTCCTCGGACCGACGGCATCTGCATCGTGCAGGGCCATGATGTTGTCGCACGCGCAGGTCCACAGGACGGCCGGATTATGGTGGACACAGGCGCATGGCGTTCTGGAAAGCTTTCCGCAGCGTGGTTGGATGCAGCGGGGCTGTCCATTCTGGAGGTCACATTGCCTGCGGGCTTCTAAGGGGCCCAACCATTACAAGAGTCTTCGTCCGCATGAAAGTGGCTGCCTTAACAACATCCCACGACAGCAGCGCGACTCCGCAAAGGTAAGAGTGAAGGCCTACAGATAAATGACAGTGAAAGCGTAATCTAGCGCTCAACCCTCTATCTTGTTCAGATATAAAATTAACATAATTTAAATCCTACCGAAATATCAGCATATTGCCGTTGATTTGAGCATTAATTTTCCTAGTTGGCATATCAATGTTGTCACTCCGGCGACAATTGCGAAATATGGGGGTTCTGCCTCGTTAGATTACACCGCGCAGATGGCAAATCATCTGATGAACAGGACAGACGCGTGCTGCATGGGCTCAAACAACTAGAGGGAATAAGTATATGTTCTTAGGTGTTATTCTCATTTCAGTTTACATCAGTGTAGCGATATTCGCGATTGTAATGACGTTGTCGGAACAACAAGATGCCGCTGTAGGTTGTACATACTGTAAAATTATGGGGGTCCTAGCTTGCGTGGTGTGGCCGGTCACATTCTTTGTGGTAGCGGTTGCTGCACAATTTCAAGCTCAGGAGATCTTGCCTCATAAATAAGCTTTGCTGGGAAAAATTGGGTGAAGGAAATTTTCCTCCTTCCCTTGAGCGGGCGTATTCTATGGGTTGAGTGACAGGTCTGCTAAGAGCTGTGTAGCGGTTTGGCACGACGATACGAAGGTGGATCTTGTCAATCTACCTGCCTAAGTCTGGTATCACCGACGATTGAGCAGATGGCATTTTGAGAAATGCATCTTTGTTTTGACGCAGCTTAGGCGTGGGTATCCACAATACGGCCCACGCTGTCATAGGCAGTAAACCCAGCTGCTTTTACATCTGCTGCAGAATAGATATTCCGAAGGTCGACCATGTGCGGAATATTCATAGCCTTTGCCAGCCGCCGTAGGTCAAGTGCGCGGAATTCATTCCATTCGGTTAGAATAACCAAAAGATCAGCACCCTCGGCAGCAGCATATGCATCCTCGACCCAATCAACCCCGGGCAACAGGTCCTTGCCTTCGCGCAGGCCTTGAGGGTCTGTCACAGCCACCTTTGCACCGCCGCCTACGAGGGCAGGCACGATGGTAAGCGAAGGGGCATCGCGCATATCATCAGTATTGGGTTTGAACGTCACGCCCAGCACCCCAATCCGCTTGCCGTTAAAACTGCCGCCACACATGTCGCATAGTTTTTCGATCATGCGGCGCTTGACCTCTTCGTTGACCTTGATCACCGCCTCAACGATCTGCATCGGCTGAGCGTGCTCTTGTCCGATCCTGGCCAAGGCACTGGTATCCTTGGGAAAGCAAGAGCCTCCATAGCCGGGGCCTGCGTGTAGAAACTTGTTGCCAATGCGCCCGTCCATGCCCATTCCTTTGGACACCTGTTTGACATCTGCGCCGACCTTTTCGCATAGAGCGGCGATCTCGTTAATAAAGGTGATCTTGGTCGCCAAAAACGCATTGGCGGCGTATTTGATCATCTCGGCGCTTTCTAGGTCGGTAGTCACAATCGGAAAGTCGCGCAGATAAAGCGGGCGGTAGACCTCTTCCATGACCTTCGCGGCCCGGTCTGTCTGGACCCCGACGACCACGCGGTCGGGTTTCATGAAATCCTCAATCGCGGCGCCTTCGCGCAAAAATTCCGGGTTAGAGACGACATCAAACTCTAAATCAGGGTTGGCCCGCGCGACCACCTCGGCCAGTTTACGGTTAGTACCCACAGGAACCGTGGATTTGGTGACAATGACGATATATTCCTTTGCCGCACGGGCGATCTCTTCGGCAGCGGCCATGACATAGGTCAGGTCCGCATGTCCGTCTCCACGTCGCGTCGGCGTTCCGACCGCGATAAAGACAGCATCCGCTTGTGCAATGGACTGTGCCAAGTCCATTGAGAAGCTAAGGCGTCCCGCTTCGACATTGGTCCCCATAAGCCGCGCGAGACCCGGCTCGAATATTGGGACTTCACCGCTTTTGAGCATCTCAATCTTGCGTAAGTCCTTGTCTACACAAACGACATCGTGGCCAAAATCCGAAAAGCAAACGCCTGATACAAGACCCACATAGCCAGTTCCGATCATTGCTATTTTCATGGGTAATGACTCGCTCTTAAATCCATTGCTTTCATGTGCTAGATGTGAGGGGGCGGGTCAATGCTTTAGTAGGATTAGCGCCTGTAACCCCCTTCTAAAGAGCCCACTTTCCGTAAGATAGGTGCCACAGGTTCGCCCTGCCGAGGGCTGCACCGCCAGCCATACTCAAGCCGCGCTAAGACCTAGAACTGAAAAACGCTCCCATCCTACATCTGTTGAACACTCATTGCTGCCCCCCGATGATGGTGATCTATTAAAGCGCATTGATATAAATGTTCTTGGCCTTTCGGATTACAATTCGCGGATGGGCTTGAAGCAAATTGATTTTCTTAAGCGCAAAGCAGAAGGCCTGGAGCCGGAGCTTAACGAAGGGTTATACGATATGAGACCGCGCAAGCTTGCGATTGATATTAGTCCTGAATGCGCGGGCGCCAGTCCGGAGCCTTCATTTGAAGATATAATATACTGACATGGTTGTTTTACACGGCACCGCGCAAATGTGCTGTTTGCGCGTCTTGGAAGTGATTGGATAAAATTGTGATACCTAAAAAATCTGGAGCCTGTGGCTGGAGGGAGAAGACCACGCCCCGCCCATGGTCCAGCTTGTCTTTGAGTGCTGGAGAAAGCTAAATCCGGGCTGGGAGTTGCACGTTATAGACAAAAGCCATCTCGCCGATCTCCTCGCCTCTTACCCCAATTATGTGCTCAATCTGCCGCCGCAGGCGCTGTCGGACATTTTGAGATGTCGTCTGCTGAGTGATGAAGGTGGAGTTTGGGTAGATGCGTCCGTGCTGCCTGCCAGGCCTTTGGATGATTGGCTTCCCGATCAAAGCCAGACGGGATTTTTCGCCTATGATAAACCGGGACCAGACAGGCCATTAGCATCTTGGTTCTTGGCTGCTGCCCCGTCTCATGACCTGCTTTTGAAATGGGGGCGGGAGGTACGTCGCTATTGGGCCGAGCCGCGGCTTTTGCAAATGGACCCACGCAAAGGTAATGCTTCGGTCGATAATCCGACGCAGTGTGTTTCGCCTCAAGGTGCTACAGGCACGGGCAGCTATCCGTATTTTTGGTTTCATTACCTTTTTGGATATCTAGTTGAAACGCAATCAGATTTTCGCACGCATTGGCAGGCTACCCCCAAGCTGTCAGCGATCCCACCTCATCAACTGCAGCGTTTGCTCAAAACTCGTACTGACGGTGGCACTGCGGGTCTATCTCAGACATATTTCGAAGCCGCATATGTTCATAAGCTTGATTGGCGGATAAGCCTCCCCGAGAGCTTTGTAGCTGACGTCAGGAGAAACTGTGAGCTACTCCCCCATTAATTGGACAGTATCTGGCGGAAAATAAGCTACTCTTTACACCAGCTGATCTGGCTGGTTTTCGTCTTTTCTTACCAATAGACCACGGCAGGTGGCCATTTCTCGTCGCCTTTGAGGCTGGGGGATTTCGCGTAAACAAGGGTCGTGCTAGTACGAAAACAACCCGGCAGAACCTGCCGGGTTGTTGAGATGTCTTTGCTATTTTGCACGATCAGGAGACGTTGAAACGCACCCTGTTCATATCGGCTAGCGTCGTCTTGTTGAAGGTGATCGTCTGGCCGAAATTCTCGAAGATCACGGCGTCCCCGCTCTGGCGCATTTGTGCGCGGGCGTCAGCGCCCGTGGTGAATCCGAAGCCTGACAACTGCAACTGGTCCCAGGGCTCAAAGCCATGGATCACATCCGCGCCGCCCTGACCGCGGCGGAAGACAAAGGTATCGCTTCCGATCCCGCCATTCATCTGGTCATTGCCCGCGCCCCCCTCAAGAACGTCGTTCCATTCAGGCTTTACGCCACGCATCCATCTATCAAGTTCCGGCGTGGTGGTGTTGCGGAACTCCTGACCCTCAGAGAAGCCAATGACAACCTCGGCACGGCTCACGCCACTGTCCAAATCCCCGGTCCAACGCGCCAACCCGCGGGCGTCCGGAGCACGATCGAGCACGTTCTCATAAAGCGTCGTGACGAATTCTGCGTTGCTCAGACTGCCGTAGGTCTGCTGGAATTCAGCCGAATTTACGAAGGCACCGGCGGCCTGGTTCAGTGTGATGTCAGTATTCCCTTGGCCGGGAACCAACCCATTGAACCAACCCTGAAAGCCATTTGCGTCCGGCGCACGGCCTAGGGTCGCGCCATAGAGGCGATAAACTTGCCCTGCAATCTCTGTGCCGTTCTCGGTCACGGCGGCGACCGAGGCCATGCCATCCGTCAGCGTATTGTCGCCCGCCCCCGCGCGCAACACGTCGCTGTCTTGCAGAGTGCCGGTCAAGACCAGGCTCGTGTCTACCTCGCCTGTTCGGCTCTCGGCACGGATCCCAAATGAAGCTGCGAGAGCGTTGAATTGTGGGGAATTGGTAAATCCGCTTAATACGTCAGCGCGGCTCAGCCCACTGGCCAGATCACCGGTCCAGCGTGCCAATCCGCGTGCATCGGGGGCATTGCCAAAGAAGGCATCGTAAAGCACGGTGACATATTGCGTGTCCGTTGTGCCACGGTTGGTGAATTCAGGGCTGAAAATAAAGCCACTTGAGACATCCGCTCCGCTCAAAACCCCGGTATAGAGCCTATCGACCCAATTGTTGCGCCCTGTTGGGTCAGCATCCCGGCCCAAAATGGTTGCATACAAGCGGTCAACGAAGGTTTCGATCTGGTGCAGAGATTGGCTGTTTTGATATTCAGCGATGCGGGTCGCGCCCACTTGGGTATCTACGATATTTTCCCAACGAAAGATCACCGCATGGTCCTGCGCGGCGTTAGAACCGCCGGTGATCAGGTCCATATATCCGTCACCATCTACGTCATGCGCCACTGGGGAGCCGGCGTAGTTGTTGAACGCCCGCTCAACGACCTCGGTATTGGTAATCTGCTGGCCGGCGGCGTTCAGCACCACCAGTTGCGAGCCGATGCTAACGAGAATTTCTAGATTGCCGTCGCCGGTCAGATCCACCGCGATAGGCTGGCGTGCGATGGGCACATCGGGGACCCCAGTCATGGCGGCGTTGTCAAACGGCATGACCTGCGTGCCGAACACCTGCTGGCCGCTTGCATTCCAAGCGTAAACGTAGCCTTCCAGCGTGGCTGCGATGATCTCGGAGCTGCCGTTGCCGTCCAGATCCGCGATCAGCGGGGTTGCCAGCACACGGCCTTCGGTATTGTGCTGATGGCGCAGGGTGCCATCGGTGTTCCAAACCTTAACGTATTCGCCGCGCGCGTCTTGGAAGAAGTTGCCGGTGCCTTGGACGATCTCCACCGTCCCGTTTTTATCCAGGTCTACGACCTTGGGACTGGACCAGAGTGACTGCGCGTCGAACTTTCCACGGAAATCAGCCTCGGTGCTGGTGGCCACTTGGGTATCCCAGCCAGCCACGGTCTGATGACCGTAGTTGTTCATCACATGCAAAATACCCCCCTGTGCAGGCAGGCCCGCGGAGGGGTTCGCGGTAATATCCGCAGGCACGATCAACTCAAACAATCCGTCGTTGTTGAGGTCGGCGAGGGCCGGGGTGGCCCCGGCGGTGTCATGTAGATCGACGGTGAATTCCACCCCCCCGGTCCGCCCGTCGAGCACGTAAAGGTAGTGGTCCCAAGATGCCACGATCACTTCACGCTGCCCATCGGCATCGATGTCAAAGACCCGGGGTGCGCCGTAAATGCCGTCAGGGCGTCCGTCGGGCCCACTGGGGGAGTTTGGGTCGCTGGGATCAGCCGACCGCCCGAAGCTGTCGATGGACTGGTGGAACCATTTGATGCTGCCGTCCGCATTCAGCGCATAGAGCCCGCCCAGGTCGCCGGGCTGACCTGCGGGAGAGAACTCACCACGGTTGTCAGCCCCCACCCCTACAAGGATGTCGATGGACCCATCACTGTCGAGATCCGAAAACACTGGTGCGGTGCTTACGGAAGTCGAGTTATAGGTCTTGCCGGTGAGCGGATCGGGCCCCGCGAAGGGCGCGAAGGTCTGCGTCCATTTCACGTCACCGTTATCTTCCAACACGACAAGTCCGCCAGGCAGCAGTTCGTTTGCCTGTGCATCCAATGCTTTAACGGCTCCGGCGAAAATCTCGTCGCGGCCATCACCGTCGATATCATAGACTGAGATGGAGGCGTTGCGAATTGGGCCGAAATCCAGCTCCTTGCTCCATGTGTTGCGCGGGAGGTCAACGTCGAGCGCATAATCCAGCACCACACCGGCAGGCAGATCACGGCCTTCGAAAGGCGCCCAGTAGACATTTAAATAATAGGTGCCGCTTGTAGGAGCCTGAAAAGAGAAACTCTCGTCTGCGAACTCCGCAAAACTGCTTTGCACCGGGTCCCCATTACTGTCGAACAGGCGCATGTTGAGGTTCATCTCAGCCCCGTCTGGCGTGGTCTTACCGGTGTGAGCCATGGTGAAATCCATCATTCCCGGGCCGGTCTCAACCCGGTACCAGTCAGAGCCTGTCCCATCCGTCACCACGGTCCGCCCGGTCGTCAGCGGGTCCGCCGTGGCCATCGTGCCATTGGTGTCGGCCACTACAGGGACATCTGCGGGCAGATCAACGTTCAGATTATAGCTCAGCACGACATTATCCGGCGCTGCATCCCCGCCGAACTGGGCTGCATAGACCTTAATGAAATACGCCCCAGCCTCAGGTGCAAGATAGCTGATCGTCTCTTGGCTCCCGGGGGCGAAATCCGCGCGCAACAGGCCCCCGGATCCGTCGTAGATTTCCATATTAAGGTTGCGGATGTCATCGCGGTAATCGGTGGGGTCGCTGAGGTTCTCCACCGCGTCAAGCGTGAGGTTGATCAGCCCTGAAGGACTATCGACGCGAAACCAGTCGGCGCCGGTACCCAAGACGCTATGCGTGCCCTCGGCCAGAACGGTGGCTGTGTCGCGTGTGTCATTGCCGTCAGGTGCAACCACTTCGGGCAGATCAACACTTAACGTGTAGTCAAGCTGGGTATCACTGGGGGGGTTGTCTCCCAGTGGCGCTGCATAGATACGCAAATAATAGGTCCCTGCGGTACTCAGGCGGCGGTCAAAATCCTCCATACCACTGGCGGCAACATCGCGCTGGATGCGGGTCCCGTTGCTGTCGTGCAGGGCCATATCGATGTTGAGCGGCTCATTCCCCGGCGTCATCACGAAGCGCATGAAGCCCGCTTGGCTGTCAATCTGGAACCAATCCTGCCCGAGACCATCTATCTCGTAGGTGCCTTCGCTGAGCAGTTGAGCCGTAGCCAATGTATCGTTGCGCACCTCTTCCAAAGCATCAGGGGCATAGACTTCGGTATGAAACAGGTCGTCCATTCACTACTCACTTATCAAGGTACTATAGGTTGCCGGACCATACCGACGGGGGAAGGGTGTTTGAAATCAAACCCCCTAAGACTGGCGCAAAAATGGCAGTCCGGTGCAATACCGCTACAGACATCCTTGATGATGCTTAATGACATCCTAACGTCGGCTGGCAACAGCGGAGGTTTCTAGTACCCGGGTGCGATTGCTCAGATGTCGTAGTACTGGCGGTACCATTCCACGAAATGCGCCACACCTTCGGCAACCGGCGTGTTGGGCACATGACCTGTCAACCGTTCCAGCAATGCGGTATCGGCCCAAGTTGCGGGCACGTCCCCCGGCTGCAGGGGCAAAAGGTTTTGCCGGGCTTTCCGCCCGGTTGCCTGCTCAATCGCAGCGATGAAATCGGTGAGCTGCACGGGCTGCGCGTTGCCGATGTTGACGACCCTGAACGGCGCCACCGGACTGAGGCTGTCGCCCGGCGGCACCACGCCATTCACCGGACGCTGAGGCACGGCCTGCATCAGCGCCAGAACCCCCTCGATCAGATCGTCTATATAGGTGAAATCGCGGCGCATATCGCCATGGTTGTAAACGTCGATGGCCTCGTCTTGCAAAATGGCGCGGGTGAACTTGAACAAGGCCATATCGGGCCGCCCCCAGGGGCCATAGACCGTGAAGAACCGGAACATGGTGGTGGGCAAGTCGTAAAGATGGGCATAGGAATGCGCCATCGCCTCTGTCGCCTTCTTGGTCGCGGCATAGAATGACATTTGGTGATCAGCACGCGCGCTCTCAACGTAGGGCATGACAGTGTTGGCACCATAGGCCGATGAAGTAGAGGCCAGCAGCATATGGCGCGGCGGATAGGCCCGCGCGGCCTCCAACAACTCGAAAGTGCCGACGATATTGCCCTCCAGATATGTGCGAGGATTGTCGATGGAATAACGCACCCCCGCTTGAGCCGCGAGGTGGACGACCAAATCAAATTCGTATTGCTCAAACAGGGCCATCAGCCGCCCTGGCGTCTCAACGTAGTCACACATGAAGGTAAACTGCGCGCTGTCCAGCCGTGCGAGACGGGCTTCCTTCAAAGCGACATCATAATAGTCGGTCATCGCGTCCAGGCCCACCACTCGGTAGCCTTGGTCGATCAGCTTTGCGCAGACATGATATCCGATGAAGCCAGCGGCCCCCGTGACAAGAACGCTTTGCATGATCTACCTCTGAGCTTTTAGCAGCGAAACTGCGGAGTTGTCTTTGCACTTACCCCGCCGTTTTCGGAATAGAAAGAACGGCAGCGCATCCCCCCGCTCATCGAGCGCAAAAACATTGCCTTCCTACAGGCCCTATACTAGACCAGCGAAAATCAGATTACAGTGTGGGGCATTGATGAAAACGGCGTTTATCACAGGAATTACCGGGCAAGACGGGGCCTATCTGGCGAAGCTTCTGTTGAGCAAGGGGTATGAGGTGCACGGCGGCGTACGGCGCATTTCGCAGTCCGAGACCACCCGCCTCGACATTCTTGGCATCACAGACAAGGTACATTTGCACGAATTCGACCTGACCGAGCAAAACAATATTTACCGCGTGATCCGCGACATCGAGATGGACGAGTTCTACAATCTTGCCGCCCAGAGCTTTGTCGGCGCCAGCTGGGAATTGCCGATTTATACGGCCGATGTCGATGGGATGGGCGTGGTGCGCATCCTTGATACGCTGCGCACCCTTCGCCCCGAGACACGCTTCTATCAGGCCTCCACTTCCGAGATGTTCGGGCTGGTGCAGGAGGTGCCGCAGACAGAAACCACACGTCTCTACCCGCGCTCGCCCTACGGCGTGGCCAAGGTTTACGGTCACTATATCACCATGAACTACCGCGAGAGCTTTGGCATGCACACCTCTTCGGGGATCCTGTTCAACCACGAGAGCCCGTTGCGCGGCAAAGAATTTGTGACCCGCAAGATTACCTTGGGCTTGGCTAAACTGGCCCGCGGCGGCAATGAGGCAGTTGAGCTAGGCAATATGGAAGCCAAACGCGATTGGGGCTTTGCCGGCGATTACGTCGATGGCATGTGGCGCATGCTCCAGCAGGACGAGGCTGACGATTACGTTCTGGCCACGGGTGTCACCACCACGATCCGCGATTTCTTCACCGCGGCGGGGTCCGCCCTTGGGATGGATATCCAGTGGGAGGGAACCGGCGAGTCCGAAACCGCGACCGACGCCAAGACCGGCAAGCTGGTGATGAAGGTAAACCCCAAGTTCTACCGCCCCGCAGAGGTGGAACTGCTGATCGGCGACCCCAGCAAGGCGCGTGAAAAACTGGGGTGGGAGCCGCAGGTGGATGTGCATCAATTGGCCCAGATGATGGCCCAGTCCGACTACGACGATCTGGGCTGACCGCTCCCGGTCAGGAGACGCACGAATAACCGCATAAAATCAAAGGACGCCTCATGAGCCTCCCTATCCCTTCCGCTCTGCGCCCGGTGGCCAACCGTGTCTTCGGCAAAGCTCGCCGTGTCACGGGGGCGGCCCTGCGCCGCAAGCAACAAGGACCCTACCAGGGCTATCTTGATGGTATGTCGCACGATGGGCTGGTGCGCGGCTGGGTAATCGACCGCCGGACGGGGCGCGGCCGGGTGCCAGTGGCGCTCTATGCGGGCGACAAGATGATCGAAATCGGCTATGCCAACGTGGTCCGTGAGGACGTGCGCGGTACCACTGGCGGAGAGGTCGAATGCGGCTTTGTCTTTCCGCTGAGCGAAGCGGCTTTTGAAAAAATTCGCAAGGCCGAGGGGCATATCTCGGTACGTACCCACGAAGATAATTCGCGCATGATCGGCAGCATGACCCTGACGGTCGACCATAGCGACCCCAAGCTCGCAGAGAATGACATCGCTGCCTGCCGCATTGCGTTGAAAGATGAATACGACGCCCTGATCGAAGCGCTGGAAGATGTGCCGGAACCCGAAGGGGATCTGCCCCCGATCCGACAGCCCGCTTTTAAAAGCCACGAGCGCATGTTCAGCACTGACAAGCTCATCCCCGATGTACCGCTCAGCGGTCATCCCGCCTATCTCGACTATGTGCGCTACCGCTATCGCATGGACGAAAGCTATGCCGTAGAGCCGGGGTTGGAAAGCAAGGACCACTATCTCTACTGGTATCTGACCGCCTACCGCGCGCAGGAAAAGCGGCGTGTACCGTTGAGCCGCGAACTCATTGATTATCTCAATGAACCAATCGTGATGGCCGGGCAGAGCTTTTCGGTAAGCCGCATCATGTGGTGGCGTATAACAGGGCGGCCTGACATGTTGAGCAGTCTGAACCTCAATGACCGGGACAGCTATCTCAACACCCTGTTCTGGTGGGCTCATCAGGACAGCCCCTACATGTATTTCGAAGATTGCCTCGTGCCCAACCGCTTTGCGGATCTGCTGCGCGGCGTGCACCCCTCGCGTCGGCTTGATGCCTATCCGCTAAGCTACTTCGCCGATCGCTATTTCCAAAATAGCCCGCGTCTGCACTTCCTGCGTCCCGGCTCTGCGCAGGGCCGCAAGTTGCTCGTGCTGGCAATGCTGCTGGCCGCTTTCAAGCGCCCCGACCTGTTGCGCTATATCCCGCGAAACTCAATCAACGCGTTGCTCGACACCGATGAGACCGGCACATCGGCCTTTGAGCGCTTCCTGAACGATCTGCGCGAAGTAGACGACCTGCGGGAGACGGAAGGCGCTGACACGTCTCTCTCTGCGCAGCCCCCCATCCGCATGAGCCGCGCGCGCTACACCGCACTGCTGCGCACCCGGTTCTTTGATCTCGACAGCTATATGTTCATGACCCGGGATGCCGAAGGCAACCGCTTTGAAGCTGCGGCCATGACAATCTCCGACCCTGACCGCGAAAAGATCGATGTGCAGCTGATCGGACCGCTCGCCAAAGCGTCTGGTCTGGGTCAAGCCACACGTCTGTCGGCCGCAATCCTGCGCGAGACGGATTTGTCGGTGCGCGGTGTGGACTTCGACCTCGACAACCCGGCTCCCGAGGGGTTCAGTTCTGATACGCTGATCGAAGATTACGGCCCCGCCAAGATCAACATCATTCACTTGAATGCCGAAAGCACGCCACTGGCCTATGCCTATCAGCCCGATGTCTTCTCCGGTGCCTATAACATCGGTTACTTTTTCTGGGAGCTCGATCAGCCAGCCTATTGCCATTACCTCGGCATGGATCTGCTGGATGAAATCTGGGTCTCGACCAAATACGGCGTGGACATCTACAAACCCGACGCGGGAGACAAACCCGTGGTCAATGTCGGCATGTGCTATGAGGATAACACCGACATTACCCGCGAAGACAGCCGCGCTTTTGTTAACCGCCGGTTCCAGTTTGACGATAGCCATTATGTTTGCCTCGTGGCCTTCGACAGTTTCTCTTTTGTGCAGCGCAAGAACCCTGTTTCAGTGCTGAAAGCCTTCCAAAAAGCCTTTGATGGAGTTCCTGAGGCACGACTGATCGTCAAAACGCAGAACCGCGACTCGGTCTTTGACCCAGTGCAGGTGCAGCTGTGGGACCGGGTCGATACGATCACGTCTTCAGATCCGCGCATCATCGTGATGAACGAAACCCTAAGCTATCGCGATTTGCTCAGACTGAAATGCGGCTCTGATTGCTACATTTCGCTGCATAAATCCGAAGGCTGGGGCTTTGGCATGATCGAAGCAATGAACCTGCATGTGCCTGTGGTCTGCACAGCCTATTCGGGCAATATGGATTTTTGTTCAGAAGACACGGCCTGGTTGGTCGATTATGAAGAGCGGGCCTTGCGTCCGGGCGAGTACATCTTTGTGCGCAAAGATGCCAAATGGGCAGAGCCCAGCGTGGAACATGCTGCCGCCCAAATGCGGGCAGCCTATGACGATCCTGCCACCCGCGCCCGAAAAGCCGAGGCCGCTTACGTCTTCATCCAAGATAATTTCTCGGCCAAGGCCATCTCGCATCGCTACGGTGGCCGCCTGCACGAGATTTTGAAAGGTCTGTAAGATGGCACGTCCGCTAAACAGTGCCTTGTGGAGTTGGTCTTGCGCATTTGATGCTGAAGACGTTGTAGCACAACCCTCCGTCATGGATCCGCCAACCGAGCCGGGAAACATTCAAAATTTTCTGGGAACGCGTAGTGTCGCAGGCAACGCAGAGATGACGCGTTTGATCAAAAAGGTGCTGATGAGGACACATAGCCGGATACAAGAAGGGCTGTTGATGACCCATTTCGACAAACAAGGCCCGCGTTTGAAAATGGCGCGTCCGGCCGTCATGGCTCATAAGGGCGGCCAGCCTAAATATCTGATTGACGGTGTTCAAATATGGACCAATCCAGCCTTGGTGGCAGTATGAGCGAAGAAACGAAAGCTGCGGCCCTTCCACCCTTGCAAGCAGATGATATCCGCTTGGCTTACCGGCTGTTTCTTGACCGAACCCCTTCTGAATCAGAAGTCTCCCGGATGCAGAGTGCCCACAGCAGCTTTGAGACCCTGCGCAAGGTGTTCCTGACTTCAAGCGAGTTTGCGCAGCACTACGCGCCCTTCGCGGCCAAGCCCGCCGCCCCGGCCATAGCTGCTCCGCAACAGACTGCGATTGAACGCGCCCCCACGTTGAAAAATTTGGCCCCGAACTTGCGGTCCTGCGATATGGAAAGGGTTGTGTTCTTGCATGTGCCGAAATGCGGCGGGACCACGCTGCATGACATCCTGAGCCAATGGTACGGCCCTGCGAACATGCACCCCGAACGGTTCAACGAGCTTTATAGCTATACCGGTGCGCAACTGGCCTCCAGCCGGGTGTTCTCGGGGCACTACGATTTTTATGCCACCACGATGATCCCCGGCCCCAAGACGCTGATCTCTTTTTTGCGCGATCCTGCCGAACGGCTGGTATCGCTCTATAACTTCCACCGCGCCCACACGCCCGAAATTATCAAGCGCAACAACTTGCTGCTGCCGCGATGGGCCAATGAACATGATATCGATGCATATTTCGCCCGCGACGAAATTCGTGCGCATCCTGCGGTGAACAACATGATTGTGCGGGTGTTTTCAAATATTCCGCAGACCGCACCCTCAATCATCAATGCGTCCCTGCTTGAAACTGATATGGATGCAATGTTGGAGCAGGCATTGGAAAATCTCGAAAAATTCGCCTTTGTCGGCTTCATGAATACCTACGATGAAGACGTGAACCGGCTGGCAGACCTGCTGGGACAAACGCGATTGCAAGACACGCCGAAGCAACAGGTGCTCGATACCCTGATGGAAGGTGGCGGAGGCATGAAGAAGATTGAAAAACAGCGCCCGAGTTCGGCCTGCCGTGAGAGTATCGAAGAGATCATCCAGTATGATCGCAAGTTCTATGCCCGCGCCCGGGAGCTTTTCGCATGAAACTAAACACTTCTTGTATCTGGCAAGTGGTCGCATCCTAAATGCCTCTGACCTCAGCAGAAACCGAAACGGCTTACCGCTTAATTCTTGAGCGCACCCCCTCCCCCGACGAGATCGCCAATGCTGTCGGCCAACATGACCGGCTGGGCACGTTGCGCCACATGCTGCTGAACTCCGAAGAATTTCACGCCAAGTTCGACGCGATCCGCACTGGCTTTCTCAACAAAGTCACCCCCGTGCTCGTGCATCTTCAAATACCCGAAGCAGTCGATCCGCTACTGTTTGGCCAATTGACCGACGCCCAAAGCTTGCAACCGAGCACCCCTGCGGATGCAGAGGCCTTCGCCGCCCTCTGTGCCAAACCGCGTCACGAGCGGCTCAAGCTGCGGTATGTCTACGGAGATCTGGCCGCGGGGGCCGGTGCCGCTCTGCGTCTGCCCTATATGTATCTGTGCACCATCGCGCGCCCCGGCCCCCGCATCTTCAGGCTCTATCGCGCCGCCTGCGATACCCAAAGCGATACCAAAATGAGCTTTGAGACCTATTTGAAATACAGCCTCGATTCTACGCCCCATAGGTTGGAGCTGGACAATGGGCAGATGCGCAGGTTGGCAGGCCCGCCCATCGCTGATGGCTTTGGCCAAGAGAAGGACCTGCTGGCACAGGCTTTGCATAATGCCTGTGCACCAGACATGATTTTGGGGTTTTTTGAGGACACCAAGGCAATAACCGACCGCCTTGGTGAAGAAGGGCTTGTTGTCGCGCCGTCCCAAGAACAACTTCACGCGGTGGGTTCTTCCAAGGCCGACAATACCGAAGATCAAACCTTTAGCCGTGCACTCGCAGGGCTTGGCAAGGAGGCCCGTATGATTTTTGATGCCTACACGGCATGGGACGACTATCTCTACGAGGTCTGCCGCGCACTTCTCTCCCCTTCCAGCCAGTGACACCATGTCCAAACCCATTATTGATCAAAGGTATATTTGACATGATTACACCCATCATATTGTGCGGCGGGTCAGGTACACGGCTCTGGCCTCTTTCGCGCAAGAGCTTTCCAAAGCAATTCGCTGATTTGGTCGGAGATCAGAGCTTATTCCAAGCCTCCGCCTGCCGTTTCACAGGCGAGGGATTTGGCGATCCGGTCATGATAACTGGTGATGATTTCCGCTTTATCGTGACTGAACAGCTCGACGAAGTGGGCATCACGTCCGCAGGTGTTTTGATTGAACCGGAAGGTCGCAATACAGCCCCCGCCGCCGCCGCCGCCGCACTGTTTGCTCTGCGCCAGAATGCAGATGCAATGATCCTGCTGGTCCCCTCAGATCATGCAGTGGCCGACAACCAGGCTTTTTGCGCCGCCGTCGAAAGCGCACGGGGCGCCGCCCAGGAAGGCCAGATCATTACCTTTGGCATCACCCCCACGCGGGCCGAAACCGGTTATGGCTGGCTAGAAGCCGGTACAGAGAGCCATCCCGGCGTGCACCAACTCAACCGCTTTATTGAAAAACCCGACGCGGCACGGGCCGAGACGTTGTTTGCCGACCCTGCAAACCTGTGGAACGCGGGCGTCTTTCTGGCACGCGCCGACACCCTTGTGACCGCCTTCCGCACCCACGCCCCTGACATTCTCACCAAAGTTGAGGCCGCCCTGGACGCCGCCGAGACCGATCTGGGGTTCATCCGCATTGATGCGGAACTCTGGGCACAGGTACCCGAGGATTCCATCGACTATGCTGTGATGGAAAAAGCGACCAATGTCAGTGTTGTGCGCTTCGACGGGCAGTGGTCCGATCTGGGCAGTTGGGAGTCGGTCTGGCAGGAGTCTCCGCGCGATGCGAAGGGCAATGCCTTTTCCCCCAACACCACGGGGTTCGACTGTGAAAACACCCTGTTGCGGTCCGAGACAGACGAAATTGAACTGGTTGGTATCGGCCTGAAAGACACTGTCGCCGTCGCAATGCGCGATGCGGTCATGGTGGCCAACATCTCTGACAGCCAACATGTCAAAGAAGCGGTAAATGTCCTTAAGGCACGCGGCGCAAAGCAGGCGCAGCACTTTCCCGTCGATCACCGCCCTTGGGGCTGGTTTGAGACGCTGGTGCTGGCCGATCGTTTTCAGGTCAAACGCATCCATGTTCACCCCGGCGCCGCTCTCAGCCTGCAAAGCCATCACCACCGTTCAGAGCATTGGATTGTAGTCGCCGGCACGGCGAAAGTGACTGTAGACGGTGAGATCAAGCTGCTGTCTGAAAACCAGTCTGTCTACATCCCGCTCGGGGCCGTGCACCGCATGGAGAACCCTGGAAAAGTGCCTATGGTACTGATTGAAGTCCAGACCGGGGCCTATCTCGGTGAGGATGACATCATCCGCTTTGAAGACCTCTATGCCCGCGGACAAGGGGCCAAGGGCTAGCCGGGACGCGGCTCTGAACCGCCAAACAGTGGGGCGGTTCAGAACTACGCATAGCCTCTCCGCGCCGTCCGGAAGAACCGGCCAGAGTGTCTAATCAAATATAGCAGCAATAGATCAGAAGCTGCCTTTTCAATATCGACCTCCTATAGCTGCAAGCCTCCCTCGCCTTGCAGCTATAGGGGCCCCCCCCTTCGAATGAGGAATGAAGCTTTCACCAAGGTCTCCTCAGAACCAGCGGCCAATGGCCAAATACGTCATCTGATAGGTGCCACCATTGGTGGTGCCTATTGCTTTAAAAAGGAAGTTTGTCAGCCCCGGCATCCCTGAAACTGTTCCCCAGCAAAGCCCGCCGGAGACGTCGAAAGCAGTGGGAGACACCACTGGCACAGCACTGAAAGCGGCAGGGAAGGCTACTGTCTGCTGGTCCCAGAACAATCCCCCAGATTCACCGCTCAGCGTGTCTGTCGAGGCTTTCATAGCCCAGCATATTTGGGTGCCGTCAGTCAGCCTTACATAATGGCCATTGGTATTAGATCCGGATTCAGGCGTCAGCGGGCGCCAAGCGCCCCAGTTTTCTGCTCCGACGCATTGCCGAATATAGGATCTCGGCTCTGTGTCGCCTGATGTACAATAGGCGATCTGCACTGCGCTTTGTGACGCACGGGTCTGCGCAAGACAGATACCCGTGTCCCCCCCTAGGGGGGAATTCAATGTTGCAGCTGTGATATCATACCAACCAGTGGTCGTGGCGAGGTTGAGATCATTTGCGCTCGGCTCTGACAGTGTGTCACGGCCTAAGCCAAAGGCACCCGTGCGCATCAACCGCCCCGGCGTGTCATCGTTAAGCGCCGCCTGCACCGCTGCCCCACCGGCGCGCCCGCTTACCGGATCAAATGACAGCGCATCGGTCCAATTCGCACCATCGCCGCTTACTTTGATTGAGAAGGTATCACTGCCCGCTAGCCCCATTTCCGCACGGCCCGAGAACCCCGTTTGAAACAGCAGGCTGCTGGTATCGGGGGGCGCCGCCTTGTTGATCTTGAGTTGATGGTCCGTACCTTCGTGATTGAGCAGCGTCGCAGACGAAGAGACTGCTAGACGGTTAGTGGCATCGGATACCGCATTGACTCCCACACCTGCCACATTGTCCAGAGGTGCCCCCACTGCCAAAACCGATTGCCACATGCCCGCATGCCAGACCACTTCAAGACTTTCGCCTATGACCCAGACGCGCCAGCCAACCTGCGGCGCCATAAATGACCAGACACTTCCAGTCCACAGGGCCACCTCATTCTCGTGCCCGCTCCAGTCTGCGCTCGCCGGGGCCGCAACAATATAGCGCGCGCCCATTGCCGGGTCAGCAGGCGGGGCGGTCAAGGTGCGGTCTGCGACACTCATTTGCACTACGCCATCAAGGATCTGCAGTGCCTCGTTATGAGTGACGTGTTTTTGTGCTTGGGCAGGTGCCAAGTAAGGCAGATTGAGATGTATAGAGGTGTCGGTCATCAAAAGCGCTCCGAAGAAGGAAATCTCCGGAAGACTACGTAGCACCTGTTAAACGCAGCTGATCATAGCGTACGTTGCAGCCCCTTAGATCAGTATCATCTCATCACTCAGCAAAGCTAAATCAGTCCCGATCAGGGTCGCCACTGCGCCCGCTCCGCTGTCGAATATCACATCCGCGCCCTCTTGGTAGAACGCATTGCGCGCCTGCGTCTGCGAGCCATACCCAAAGACACTCAGATCAAGCGTGTCCCACGCCTCCAGATCCAAGATCTGAGTGGTTTCCTCAAACGCCTCCAATACGAAAGTATCGGACAATATTCCGCCCGCCATCACGTCGTTACCAGTTCCCCCTTCGAGCGTATCGTCTGTGCCCTGCGCACGCATCCAGTCGGACAGAGCGCCTGCTGTTGCAGTGACAAACTCTAGGCTTTGCGAGAAGCCTTCGACCACCTGCGCCCGGGTCATGCCGCCCTCGATCCGGGCGCTCCAATTGGCAAGCCCATCGGCATCTGCCGGGCGGTCCAGCACGTTGGCATAGAGAAGAGAGACGAAATCATTCGTTTCGAGATTGGCATAGGTCGCCCTGAATTCCGGCGAACCGACGAAGCCCGCGGCCACATCCTCAAAAGACATTCCGGCCCCGAGCCGTGCGGTCCAGTTTACAAAGCCCCCCAGATCGGGAGCGCGATCCAACGTGGCTTGGTAGAGCCGGAAGACATCATCGCTCCATGTCATTGGAGCGGCTGCATTCGCAAAGGCCTGCGCAGACTGAGCGGTCGTATTTGTAAATTCGGCACTGTCAGAAAATCCGAGCACCACCTGTGCACGCGCCACGCCGGCATCCAAATCTCCAGTCCAACGCGCCAGACCTCCAGCATCCGCCGCGCGGCCCAGCACATTGGTATAAAGCAATTCCACGAAAGCGCCGTTATCCAGTCCGCCAAAACGGGAAGTGAACTCAGGCGACCCTACAAATCCCTGCGCTACTTCCAGTTTTTCCATTCCCTCAAGGGCAATCTTTCTTGTCCAGTTCTGATGCCCGGTCACGTCAGGAACACGGTCTAAAGTCGCTTGATAGAGCCTGAAAACCTGTGCGCCCACTTCAGGAAAATAGAGCGCGTGCATCCCATCTCCCATCAACAGATCGTTCCCCGCCTGCCCTAATAGATGATCCGCGGAACCCAGCGACCCAAACATGATATCGCCCTGCGGCGTCCCCTCTTGGACGAGCGAGGTATCGGGGGAAGGCTGTGACGGCCCCGACTGCAGTTCTGAGGTTGAACTGTCGAGTTTGACGTTCTCACTGGCCATCGTGATCTCATAGCTGGCCGTGCCTGTGATACTGTCCCCAGAAAAGACTACTGTATAGGATCCCGCCGCCAGTTCCATCTGGTAGCCCCCGGATGCCCAAGTGGTGGTGGTGAAGGTTCCGGTTGCGCCGGTGGCAGTTACGGTAATTCCGCCGCGCCCTTCTCCGATATCGTAAAAGCCGTCCCCATCAGCGTCCTTGATGAACACACCCAGCAATTGCATCGGGCTGCCTCCCTGTAGGGTCCCGAAATTCTGCGTCACCAGATAGGGGCCTACGCTGGTGCTGGAGTTGGTTTCCTCCAACACGCTGATACCAATATCGCTGTATCTGTCCGACATGATCGCAAGCCGATGCCCGGCAGGATCCTGAATTCCGTCACCGACGGTCTGCCAGTTATCGCGCAGATTATCGCCTTCAAAGTCTACGTCATCGTAGCCCCAGTCAATCATGAATCCGGCATGGCCGAACAAAGGGTTCTTCGTATAGGCATAGAGATTTTCAGCCACGGTGGCCCAACCAGTATAGCCAGCCTCGGTGATACGTGCGCCTAACGACGCCTCTCCCGGCAGGTTATGCGACTGGGTGTCGGTTTCGATCATCAATTCCGTATGGGTGGTCGCAGCAATGGCCAATGCACTGTTCCATGCCAAGGGTGCCACGGGATCAAACGCGGCCATCTGAGTGCGATAGGCTTCCAGATCGACGCCGAAATAACGCACGGCAACGTCGATATCCGACTGAGTGCCCGGGCTGCCATCTTCGCCTGTTGAGAGGGCAACATCATACTCCCCCAAGGGGTTCATTCGGGCCTGATTGACATATTCCAGCATGGCCTGCTCAAAGGCGGTGGGGGTACGCGGCATGGGCGTCTCCTGCTTGTACGTATAGGTTCGAACTATTTACAGGTTTGTTATAATCAGTTTTGGAAAGGAGCGACACTCAGCCTTCCCTTTGGTAACTTTGGTGTTGCCCAAACCCATCATGAAATCGGCGAATTTATGCGCAACAAGGGGGCGCGTGGGCAGAGGTCGCAGCATCTTGGTCGTCAGGTTCAGACCGTGGCATGGCCTAGAGTAGAAATTCCAAGTCCAACAGGTCCGGCAGAGCGGTGTCGAGAAAGCGGATCGTGACTGCCGCATCGGAAAAGACCACGTCAGCACCATCAGATTGTAAATATGGTACTACCTCCGCCACTTCATTATAGCCAAAGCCTTCGAACCTGAGACTGTCCCAAGGTTCGGCATCCACCACCACATGGGCGCCCTCGTCAACGGCGCGGAACACGAAGGTATCCGACAGGATCCCCCCCATCAGAACATTCTGTCCCCCTGCCCCATCCAGCACATCATCGCGCCCCTGAGCGCGGGTCCAACTCTTCAGATCAGGCTGGGTGGCCCTGACGAACTCTGTGCTTTGGGCGAACCCCTGCACCACCTGCTCGCGGCTCATCGCGCCGCTGCTCAGCCGGGCGCTCCAATTGTCCAAGCCTGCCACGTCAGGGGCGCGGTCCAATACATTGTTATATAGAAGTGTCACGAACCCGGCGTCAGTCGTGTCACCATAGGTCTGTCTGAATTCGACCGATTGGGTGAACCCAGAGACTGCGTCAACATATGTCATTCCGTCGGCCATCCGCCCGGCCCAGTTTGCAAACCCATCCAGATCAGGGTCGCGATCAAGCGTAGCGCGGTACATTCGATAGACGTCATCCGCAAACTCGGCCTGCAGCCCGGCGCGGCTAAAGGCCAGTGCCGATGCAGCGGTCCCGGTGATGAACTCGGCACTCTCAGAGAACCCCTGAACCACCTGCGCCCGGCTCATCACACCATCGTCGATCCGCCCGCTCCAGTTCGCAAGACCCGTGGCATCGGGCGCCCGGCCCAGCACATTGTCGTAAAGCAGAGTCACGAAATCCCGGTTTGAGGTGTTCCCATAAGTCTCGGTAAACTCAACCGATCCTGTAAATCCCGAAACCACTTCCAACAGATTAAGCGTGCCGTCCTCCAACCGCGCACTCCAGTTCATCAGCCCCCGAAGATCAGGCTCTCGGCCCAAAGTGGCTTGATAGAGCCTGTATATTTGCGCCGAACAGTCATCAAAAGCTGCGTCACGGGGTTGCCCCAACAAAACATCAGCCCCGGCCCGACCGTCCAGAAGATCTGGTCCCGCCCCCCCCCACAAGGGATTGCGGCACACCCACCGCGGGCGCTGGCGGTGCGATGTCAATATGCCATAGATCGCGCACATCCTCCGTGGTTAGGTCGCGCGTGTGCAACGGGCTGCCATCATCCGTGAACACGGTGACCTGTGCCTCGCCTAGGCGAAACACAGCACCCGTAGACGTTCTTGAAACCTCTACCTCTGAGATGTCATGAAACCGTCCCATCTGCGACAAATCCAGCTGGTCCGCCGCCTTGTCATAGCCTCGAATGACCTGAGCGATGTTGGTATCGGCCACCATGAAGACGTCCCGGCCGGCTGTGCCGGTTAACAAGTGGTCCGCATTGCCTGTCTGGATTTGCGGCAAGTTCCCTTCCAGATCAGCGACGCGCAGATGGGTCAAGCCACGCCCGGCGTCGTTGTCACCCTTCAACACTTCCCCCGTAACGAAAATGTCCAATCCGCCATCGCGCCAGATCATTTCGGTCCCGCCGGTATCAAGCAAGGCCATCTCACGCAGCTCATCACCCATGCTGGCCAAATGAAGCAACCGCCCCGAAGCATCAAGGAGCATCAGGGTCAGCCCGTTGTCTGTCCCCCCTGCCAGGACAAACACACCCTCGGATGTTTGCAAAACCTCAAGCCTGATCAGATTGTCAAAACGGGTCTCGATCGTGTCATTTACCTGATGGCTAACCTCCATTTGCCCCCCCGCTGAGATCTTAACAACGGAGACAGAGTTGCTCTGCGCCGATCCTAGGATTGCGAAATTTTTCCCAGCCAACTGAACGGTCTCGATCTGGGTGGGCGTATCGATGTTCAAACCGTCGCGCAAATCCAACCGCACAGGATGCCCGAGACTGCCGTTGGGATGGATCTGAAATGCTAGCAATTCATCTCTGTTGGAGCTGGCCGCCAGAACGAAAGGGACACCTCCGGGGTCCGACAAGGCCATTGCCTGCACCGATCCCCCGGCCAGAAAATCCGCGCTCTCCGCCTGCCCGATCTGGCGCAGGGTGTCTCCATCCCGGCTCCAGACCACCAGCCCGTCTGCATAGCGGCTGGCCGTGACAAAAATATGCTCCCCATCCATTTGGAACTGCTCCAACTGGATGATGCCTCCACGGTTGGCGTCCGCATTCGGTCCACTCAGCCGCAAGGGGCTGGCGCTCCCGAGCGTGCCGTCCCCTTGGATCTGCCAAGCATCGATCTGATCGCCGTATTGTCCCGAGGCCAGCAACGTCTGCGTGCCGTCGATCTCGATCACCTGCAATTCGCGCGGGGCCGACAATCCCTGCGGCGTGGAATAGACCGCGCTGTCGCGCCACTGCAAAGTATCCCCCCCGCGCAGCCCGACGCCACCGCCCATGCCACTGGCTGAATAGATACTGATCTGCCCCGCCAGCTGCTGCACGGCCAAATCGCCCAATCCCGTCATATAGGTCTCAGGCCCGTCCGAACGGGTCATGATATGTCGAAATTCCGCCACCAATCGACGCCCCCGCAAAACCACACCAATTCAAGGGATGGGGGATGCGTGAGGTGCTGCTGCGCAGCGTGGATGGTCAAAATGTGGCTCTTGTCGACAAACTAGATCAATATGAAAAAACCTGCGGACCAAGCGCCGATGATTTCCTTTGGAGCGGTTGCGCAGGAACGCGGTTTTGGCACATCAAGGGGCCCAGTCCCTGTGAAAGCTTCTCGATGTCCGAACCAATCCCGAACCCGCACGCATCTGAGTCCACCCCCAGCAAGCGCATTTCTTTCTCTCGGGTGACGATCCTGATGGCGACCTTCAACGGTGCGGCGCATCTGCGGCAACAGTTGGACTCTTATGTCGGGCAACGTCATGTGCCATGGGATTTGTGGATTTCCGATGATGGCTCTACCGATGAGACCCGCGCCGTGGTCTCAGCATTTCGCGCCGAACACGGGGCAAACCGCACCATCCACCTGATCGAAGGACCGCGTCAGGGTGCAGCTGCGAATTTCATGTCGCTGCTGACCCATCCTGATTTGCCCACGGATGGGCCTGTCGCCCTGTCGGACCAAGATGACGTCTGGCATCCCGATAAGCTGGCCTGCGCTTTGGAAGCATTAGATACCTCCGGCCCCTGTACCCTCTACAGTGGACAGAGCCTGTACACTGACAGGAACCTTCAAGTGACCGGGCGCTCACGCCCGCCCCGCCGCGCCCCGGGGTTTCGCAATGCGCTGACGCAAAATGTGGTCAGCGGCCATAGCATCGTAATGGATCCACAGGCCTTAGCCTTGGTACGCCAAGCCGGAATGCCAGAGGCAATTCCCTATCATGACTGGTGGCTGTATCTGCTGATCAGCGGAGCGGGGGGGCAAGTATGTATCGATGAGACCCCGATGATCCACTACCGCCAGCATGGCAACAATACGATGGGCGCCAATGCCGGGCTGCCGGCGTCGCTACGCCGGGCCCGGCAAGTGATGGGACGCACTTACGCGGATTGGATCGCAGCCAATACAAGATCCCTCCGCCTTGCTGCGGACCTGCTTACGCCTGAACATCTCGCGCTGCTTGATCTGTTTGATACCACCCATCCCGGCCCCCTCAGAGCCTGGGCGCTCTGGCGCGCAGGGCTCTACCGACAAAGCCGTCTTGCCAGCGCTGCATTTTACCTCGCGGCGGTTCTTGGCAGAGTCTAACAAGGGGAAAAAGGCTTTAAATGGCGTTATTGGCCATGTTTTGATTGTGCATTCGAATGCCTTCTTCGACATCGTCGAAATAGTGCATCTGCCCCCCCTCCAGCACGACCGCCGCATCGCAAAGTTTGCGAATTTGTGGCATTGAGTGGCTTACCACGACCGCGCCCGCATTCTTCATCCGATCCTTAAACAAGGCGTCGCTGCGCTTGGTAAAGGCGGCATCACCAACCGCCGTGATCTCATCCACCAAATAGGTATCAAAGGCCACGCCCATGGAAACGCCAAAGGCCAAGCGGGATTTCATCCCTGAAGAATAGCTGCGCAGAGGCAGGTGGAAGTGCATGCCCAACCCGGCGAACTCTTCGACGAAATCCAATAGCTCGTCCGTATCTACCCCATATATGCGCCCGATGAAGCGACAGTTTTGCGCACCGCTCAATTCGCCGTGGAACGACCCTGCGAACCCCACTGGCCAAGACACCGCACCGGTCGTGACAATGCGCCCTTCGCTGGGGTCCTGTGTGCCGGCAATCATCTGGAGAAGCGTAGACTTGCCCGCGCCATTGCGCCCCAGCAAGCCCACAGAGCGCCCAGTTGGAAACGTCACATTAACGTTTTTTATGATGTCCTTGCGGCTGCCTTCCAGCAGGAAGGATTTAGAGACATTTTGAAACACGATCATATTGCGGCTCTCTAGCGGCGATCTTTGACCGAATAATAAACCAACACGCCGACACTCCACAGCAGGAATAGGAACAGTGTGATGACGATCTGAAGCGTTAACCGTTCGGGATAGGCAGCACTCTGCGCCTGCGTCGGCTCCATATAGGCGGCCAGATAGCGGCTCTTGCGGTTTGCCTCCGACAGGGCACTGTCATGGGCGGCCCGCGCGGAAATATAGGCTTCCTGCGCAAACTCCCGGTCCACCACAAGCCGCTCGTACTCCCCGATGATATCAGCAAACCCACGGTCACCTTCTTGGGGCAACTGCCCCGAGCCGCCAAGTTTAAGGCGCTCTTGTGCGATGCGTTCGTTGATCACTTCAAGACGGCGTTGTGCTTGCTGGTTGCGCGGATCGCTGAGTTGGGCCGTCTTGCTTAATAGGTCAAGTTCAATCAAGGCAGTCGCTTTCTGCTCCTGCAACTTGGCCAGAAGCCCCGCCTGACTGCGCAGATCCAGTTGCGGATCGACAATCTGGTTCACATTGCGAAACCGCGTCAGGGCTTCGCGGGCACCCCTTAACCGATCCTCCGCGGCCTTAAGCTCAACATTCGTGTAACGAATACTGTCAGAGCGAGCGATTGAACTCAGATCGTTGATCATCTGCGAGCTCTTGGCAAACAGCGCCTCGGCAATAAGCGTTGCATCATCGGGCGCAAAAGCGCGCACTTCCACCTCGATCAACCCTGCACCGGTGCCATAGGATACCCGCACCATGCGTTCCCAATAGGCCATCAAGGCCTCGATGGAGGCATTCTCATCAATGGCAAAGACCGGGTCATACTTTGGCTTGGACCACCGCGTCCGCAGGCCAACCTCTGCATCCATCTCGCTGACCAGTTTCTGGCTTTGCAGATATTCAAACAAGATGTCGGTATCGGTAGAGCTGGCGCCGGAGAAATTGGTCAACCCGCTCAGCACATCAGTGGGCGATCCTGCATCTTCGCGGCGAACCGTAAAGCCCACGCTGGAAGCATATTGATCCACCGCCACCGTCCATAGGTAAAACCCGCTGGCCGCGGCTGGAACAATGACACAAACGATAAAACTGAGGGCGACAAGCACATGTCGCAACCGGGCAAAACTGCGCCTGACGGGCGGGCGCAAACCCTCTCGAGCAGCGGCATTTGGCCCCTTGGCATTACGATCACCTGCCCCCGGCTTGGGCAGCGGCAAAACCGTGACGGGAGCGGGCGGTGTGGGCACGGTATCCTTAGACAAAAAAAGCGCTTTCGCTGCTACAGGCTTGGGGGCATCGGGGGCAGAGGACATCGCCACAGCCTTTCACGGAGAACTTCATCTTTGAAGTTCATTGATATACAGAACAAGCTCTGAATGCCATAGACATCGGTCAGCGTCCTCATGCCCGCACAGAGCTTTCCTTCACCCGCGCGCCCGCGCCAGCACCGGCGTCGTTTCGGCAGTCTTCGGGCTGTGATGGCGCTTGTCTTGCGCGAAATGGCAACGTCTTACGGCCGATCACCCGGGGGGTATCTTTGGGCCATTGTGGAACCTGCCTTTGGAATCGCGGTCCTGACGATGGTGTTTTCGGCATTGGTCCGCGCACCGGCTCTTGGGATCAGCTTTGCAATGTTCTATGCCACCGGCATGTTGCCTTTCATGCTCTACACTTCAGTACAGGGCAAAGTGGCTGGGGGGTTGACCTACTCGCGTCCTCTTTTGGCCTATCCGACAGTGACCTATTTCGACTCGCTCCTCGCGCGTTTTGTGCTTGAGGTGATGACCAAACTGCTGGTGGGGTACATCGTTTTCACCGGCATCATGCTGTTGTTCGAAACGCGGGTGAACCTAAATTTTGTGATCATCATGCAGGCCTACGGGCTGGCTGCGTTACTCGCCTTGGGCATTGGGGCATTCAACTGCTACATGTTCCTTCGCCTGCCCATATACCAACGCGCATGGTCAATTATAAACACGCCTCTTTTCATTCTGTCTGGTATCTTTTTCACCTACGAGACAATTCCAAATACCTATCAATCCTACCTATGGTACAATCCGTTGATCCACATCACCGGGCTGATGCGGTCGGGGTTCTACAGTACCTACCGGCCTGACTATATTTCTGTGCCCTATGTCATCGGCATCTCCCTCGTCTGTCTGACGATGGGGCTTTTACTGCTGCGCCGAAATCACCGCGATCTGCTGAACAAGTGATCGTGCAGGCGCGCGACTGCTGCTGTCGCGCGTGGCCAAAGTTGCTTTCGCCCCCCCTGGCGCCAGGCTTGGGCACGCAGTTTGCGGTCGGCTTTCAGCAACATGTCAATCATGGCCACCAATACCGCGTCCCACTGCGCCAGTTCGTCCTGCGCTTCAGGGCATGGCGGCACAGCGGGCGCGGGGTTTCCCAAGGCGTTTGAAACCCGCGCCAGACCTGCCGCCAGAGAGGCATGTAACTCGGCAAGCTGTGCGCGGTCATTAAGAGGGGAAATGCCCGTAAGGATTTCCGCATGGTGGCGCTTTTCCTCGACCCAGCGAGGATCGTCACAAACCGCCCGCATGCCATCATCAGAGGCGATGCGCCGCAGGGCATTGCGGTTTTCCTGCGTGACCGGGCGCAACTGATGCACATGGCGTGCCATCACGGCCCATAATCTGCGGCCTTCCACAGGCAGACACCAGCGCTGAACTACGAATTCGGTGGCCGCATCATGTCCGCTTGGGCGCAGGCGGCGGTGCCGCATCAAAACCCCGACAAGGGGGGGGGAGGACGATGAGTTGCGCGTCAACGCGGGTTCTAGGTCAACTCCATACCACTGTGCAAATTGCGCGACGGCGTCGGGCTGGGCCCAGGCAAAGCGAACGCGCACATTGGGGATCTGAGACCAGGCCTCCAAGTCTCGCCCGAAGCTGTAGCGCAGGTTGCCGCGTGTCAGCCATGAATCCAGGCTAGGGACATTCCAGATGCCCCATTGCCAGAAGGCTGAGTTGTTCCACTCCACCACCGGGCGTAAAAACGCCACCACCTCGACCGCTGGATGGCCCCATCGCGCAAGATGTGGCGCGAAGGCCTCGGCCCGGCTGATCCACCCTTCGCAGGAGGCAACCGGAATATGACCGCGCGCCAGCCCCCTGCGTCGAACCTGATCCAGCCCGGCGAAAACCGCCGCTGCGGGCTCATCGGGGCGGAAGTTCGGCCAGCTTACATATCCGTAGGCCGAGGCCTGCGCCGCTTGGATCACATGTCGCCCATAAAGAGCTGTCCCGACCTTCCCGACCTGCCGCCACGCGGTATAGCGCAGCTGCTGACCTTGAACATTCACCAGATCCGGCGTCATGCTCAAAGCGTTTTGCAAAGCCGTGCTGCCGCATTTGGGCGCGCCGACATGCAAGATAAGCTGTGGTTTCACGCTCATGCGGCGGGCTCCGGGACAGGAATACGGGACAGGATTGATACAGGATCGATGCCTTTCGCATCCGGCAAAGGCAAGAGCCCCCCGAAACTATGTGCCTCTGCGCCCGCAGCCTGCGCCCGGCTCACCGCAGCCCCCTGCGCCCCAAGATCGAAAGCAAAGACCGGCAGCCCCGTGGCCAATGCTTCATGGGTGGTAAAAGAAAAGGTCTCGGGCCAGATCGACGGGATCAGCCAACACGAGATGCCATAACGTGCCACCAGCCCGGGCAGGTCGCGCAGTTGGTAGCCGCCATGCACCTGCGAGGGGGCCGTCAGGGAAAAGTCAGGGTCCATATATCCCACCACCACCACGCGTCCCGCCCCCGTCCGTGCCAGATCGGCGCTTAGTTTTTGCACCACCGCGGCGCCTTTCTGTACACCGATATTGCCCAGCACCCCAATCACCGGCCCGCCTGAGCGGACCGCGGGCGGTACGATACGCTCTGGCACCTGCAAAAGTACATGAGGGACAACCCTGCACAGATCCGCCGCGCGGGGGTAGGCCTGCGCCATAAGATCGCGGCTGGTTTCGCAAAAGACAGTGATCTGGTCACAAGCATCGATCAGGCGCCCCCAGGCGACCTGCCATTCGGCCAGTGTCGCGCGGGCCAAGCCGTGCGGCCGCGCGGCATGATGCGCCGGATCTTTTTCAAGCGCCCCCCCGGCCACGGGCACCCCATGATAGCGCCCATCTGATCCCAGCAGGGTATAAGAAGGGCTGATGGGAAAATAGTCATGCACCAAAAGCTCAATGGGATGGGCACCCTCCCCGGCCAGCCCCAGCATGACACCGGGCAGGCTCACCGCATCGCGATCCCCCACACCGCAGGAATAGACAATGCGCCGGGCCGGCAGCAGCCCCACCAGCCGAACCAGCTCCTCCGCATCCTCAAGGGTGCCTGAGGTCACCCCAAACCGGGTATGCACTTCAATGTGCCAGCGCTGTAGCTGCCCCACGCGCAACACCACTGCCGCTCCCTCTGCCCCGATATCCTGCGCAATGCGCCGTTGTAGATACAGCTCGGCCCCTCCGCCCAGACTGTGCGCGAGATATACCGGAACATCGGTCTGCTGATGTGCTCCCGCCCAGGCCAAGGCCAGCGCCAACCGGGCAGTGGCCAGCGGATCATGGTGGATAAAAGCCTGTACCTCTGCGTCATAGCGTGGGTAGCGGCGGGTGATCTCAGACAGGTTTTTTTCCAGCAACCGTTGCTTGGCTGCCGAGCCAAAGGACGTCCCCCCGCGATGCTCGACAAAGAGGTTCCCCACGCCCAGATGACGCCCACCGAGGGCGCGGGTCTTCTGGCACCAATCCGTTTCTTCGCCGTAGCCCCGGCCAAAGACGGTATCAAACTGGGGCACCTTCATGAGAAACTGCGGCGCGAGCGCCATGCAGAACCCTACGCCCGTGGGCGCCTCGCGATAGGAACTCTCTGGATTAAACGTGGCCGCAATCGCGTCGATTACATCTACCGCCCCGGCAGCCAGTGCGCCGCGTGCGCAGATCACCGGTACCGTGAATATCTCGGCATCGTTAGACATGGGCGTGACCGAGGCGACCGAAGGATCAGACAGCGGCGAGAGCAACCGCGGCAGCCAGCCTTTGGGCAGAAAAACATCGGAATTCAGCAGGACAACCGGATGATCGGGCCATTGTCGCGCAACCTCGAGCGCGCGGTTCACCGTTTTGACAAAACCGAGGTTCTTGTCGTTGCACAACAGTTGGACCCGCCCAGCATGGCCGGGCTGTGTTGCCCAGTCTTGCAAAAAGGGACGCACCCGAGGGTCCGAGGAACAATCCTCGACCAGAATGAGCCGCCATTGATCGCCAGAATGCGCCGCGATCCGTGACAGGGCTTCGGGAAGCATATCAAACGCGTTGAACACCGGCATCACCAGCGTGGCGCGGGACGGTGCCGTAAAATCTGTCGCGGCTTCAGAAGCGACAGGCCCGGTTGGCCAGACCAGTAGGCTGTCAGCCAAGAGAGGCTTGGCGAGGGACTGCGGCACCAACCCCAGCCGCTGCTTCACGCTTTCACGTGCCCCCAGATCGCCCTGCCATTTCCAGACGTAGATTTGCGGCAGCGCTTTTAGAATGGTCCACAAAAAGCGAACACCTAAGGTCGCACGCGCACGCGCCAGTCGGAACGACGTCACCCCGCCAAAGACCTGTGATGCCGATGTGGTCTTTGACTCCAAGGTGATTTGGATCGGCCCTGTCTCTAAGGGTAGGTCAAAAGCAAAAACCGGACGGTTATTGTGGCCCGGGTCAGGCGTAGGATGAATGGTCTGTGCGGTCTGGTTGATCCGCATCGTAATGCTTTGCGCCTGTGCCACACCGCTAAGCTGCAGCCGGGTGCCACGCACATGCACTGAGCGCACAGTTCCGATCTCATGCCCCTGGATATCCCGCAGGGTTCCGCCAGGAAGATCAAAAGCAACGTGACTGTCGGCATAGCGCTGAAAGATCCGGTACATTCTTCCAAGCAGCACATGGACCTCCCGACATTCAAAACAAGCGCTGCATAGAGGCTATGGGAATATGAGGCAAGGCGATCCTAAAACCCGCCCCTATCGGTGCCACATGGAACAGGACCTGTGCGCAAGATGTTTCGCTGCGAAACAAATGCAAGGCGGATCGGGCGGCCTCAAAAGTGGTGCCTGCTCACCCCCCGGTGCAAAGCTTCAGGCAACTTCCCCCTGTTACCGAACCCGTTTCGCGCGGCTCTCCACCCAACCCAGAAACGCCCGGTCTGGTGCCATCAGTCGCTTGCGGCCACTCTCGCGCCACCAAGTTTGCCATTCCGCCTCAAGCGCATAAATGTCCTCACCGGGCATCAAGGCACGCGCCCGTTCCAGCGCATCAGAACTCAGCAATGGCACATCCCCACTTCCTGGCCCTTTCTCTGGCTCCACCACCTGACCCCGGCGGGTAAAAAGCATGATGTCGCCCGGCTCTTCACTGATCTCGTAATCCGGCAGCCCCTCGGCCATCATCTTGCGCACCGCTGCCCGAAACACCCGTACCGGCGCAGAGGAGCCAGATTTCTTGTGCAACACGGGCAGGGAGATGCGCCACTCAGGTTGGCGGCCACAATGTTTGCGCGCTAGCTCGTAAAGCCGCCGCTCCAACGGTTTGCGCAGGCCAAAATAATCCCGGCTCAACGTCAGCACGGATTTATTCATCACCGCCCGAAACAGCCATTCCGAAAGCACAACGCTCACACTTAGCATTCGCCCACCCCGGCCCCGTCGGGCAATTTCCCAGCTTTCGATCAGGCCAAAACCCTGAGTGACCTCGATCCCCCCGGTGGTCATATTGGTGGTGATCCTTGTGCCCGCCAGACGCTCAAAGGCATCGCGCAGCCGGGCATAGCTATCGCCCGATGTATCGCGGTTCGTCGCCACCAACAAATCATGCGCCTTGAGCGTCAGCCGCCGAGAAATCTCGCGCCCGGCGTTGAGCCCGGCCATCAACTGGCTGACGCAATAGATCAAGATGTCCTTATCATGGATCGTGGCGCGGCCCTTGACCGAGGGGATCACATCGACGGTTGTATCGTTATGTGCATAGCTCAGGATGCGCCGGTCCGGCCGGGTAGAAAGCGAGAAAATTGGATGTTCCATTGTGCCCAAATCATCTTTGGGCGCGGCATCAAAAATATCGCAGACGAAAAAATCGCCTGTTCCTCGGGGACCGGACAAAGGTCCGCCTGCCGCTGTCGCTGTCATCGCCTGTCGCCTCATTGCGGGCGGAGGCATCTGCCCCTCACCCTGCCTCTGCTCATGCCTCCGTTTCGGAGTGCTTTTGCTGCCCCCGATTCTTCGGGGTTTCAGTGACGCTCAGCCTAAAGTTATCCACAGCGCCCGTCCAGCGTTCCCTGCCCGACCTTCGGGGGATCAGAGTCATCTTTTCGGGGGATCAGAGTCAGAGCAACGTTGTTTCAGAGTCAGTGCTCCCAAAAAAGTCATCGAAAAGCTGTTTTTTTCCAACGCATTGCCGGAAGGCTTTGAAGTCTGTAACGTACTATTAACCAATTTATAACGTAAAAAAGTGGGCTAAGCCCCGACATACCCCAATAAACAACCCCTCAATCCCCCAGAATTCCTAAGAAAATACAGCTAAGGATCACTCTTTCCTTACATGTGCGGACTTTTGTGTTACCTTGTCAAAAAGAGCACACATGAGGCAGAAATGGCAGTTGAGACTTCGGGCAAACCCCCCTATTTCAATATCGATCCTGACAAGGCTCAGGCCGCTTTGGGAGAGGCCACCACCTCTGCCAGCTTTGAAGCCATCGCCCGTGCCTGTAAGGCAGGCCGGGCAGATCTAGAGAGCCGCGGAATTGAAGCTACGGGCAGCCGCAGCTTACGCCGCTTTTCCACTTGGGAAATTACCCGCTATCTGATCCCCGTCGCCACCGGCCACTTCCGCCGCGTGCTCAAGAGCAATCCAGATCTGCCTCAAGGCCTGTCAGAAACCGAAGGCGGGGCCAAATGGTTTACCCTTGATGAAGTGCTCCGCCTGCGTGCGCATTTCGGGCAAGAAGGATCGAAGGCCAAAGAATACCTCCCGTACCGCCCGGCTGGCCAACCGGCCAAGATGGTGGCTGTAGCAAATTTTAAAGGCGGCGTAGGAAAGACGTCTACAGCCGCGCATCTGGCCATGTCAGCTGCACTTGATGGCTACCGGGTGCTGGTGGTCGATCTTGATAGCCAGGGATCAATGACATCCATTTTCGGCGGTAAGGTCGAAGATGAGTGGCAAACGGTCTTCCCGCTTTTGGCGCGCCATTATGCCGGCCATCAACGGGTCGAAAACCAGCGTCGTATGGATCGGGGAGATCCGCCTGTACCACTGGATGATACGCTGAGTGACGCGCTGGAGGTTCACAGCAGCAGTCTGATTCAAAAAACCCACTGGCCCAACATTGATCTGATTGGGGCGCAGCTGAACCTCTATTGGGCTGAATTCCAGATTCCGGTCTGGCGCATGTCTGCGCGGGGTTGGAAGCTGTGGGATGCGCTAACCGAGACGTTTGAAGCCGATGGCGTGCTCGACCAATATGACGTGATCTTTATCGATACCCCCCCTGCCCTTGGCTATCTCACGATTAACGGGCTGGCCGCCGCTGACATTCTGCTGGTGCCACTGGGCGCTTCCTTTTTGGAATTCGATTCCACCGGGCGGTTTTTTGACATGCTTCATGCCACTTTCGGGTCTATTGAAGAGGCAGAGAACATGGCCGCCCGCGCGCTTGGCCGCGCTGAGTTGAACTTTGAATGGGATGCGGTACGTGCCGTGGTCACTCGCTTTGACAGTGGGCAACAAGCTGAACTTGCGGCTCTAATGCAGGCTTATCTGGGCAATACTCTGTCCCCGCACCGACAGGATTTCACCGCGCTGATCGGCCAAGCCAATGAGCAGGTACAAGGTATCTACGAGGCCGATTACCGCGATTTTAACCGCGAGACCTATGTGCGCGGTCGCGAGACATTCGATGCCACTTATGCTGCCTTCAAACAGCTTTTAATCGGGGCTTGGCGCCGTGACGAGCTTGCCGCTCGGGAGGCTGCGGAATGATATCAGCACTTCGAAATGTTTCGCGCGCGAAACATCTGTCTCTCTTCCTGCCCTGTTGCAACGTACGCTGCCCTAACCCCCCGTTCAGCCCGCGCCGCCAAGCTGCCGGCGTCCCGCCACAAGGAGCCGCCCCATGGCCAAGCGCAAACGCCTGACACCTGCCAATCCCACCTATCTCGATACCGCCCCTGAAACAAAATCCATGTCACCCTTGGCGCCGGCTTCCCTGCGCGCACCCATTGCTGATGTTGCATCAGAGGCTTCGGCAACGGCGGCGTTGGCACAGATGAGCGATGAGTTGGCCGATGCGCGCCAATCCGGGCGGATGACCATTACGCTGGATTTGGCGCAAATCAAAATGGATTATCTGGTCCGTGATCGGTTGGCTGTAGATGATGATGAGATGCAAGCGCTCATCGCATCTTTGCGGGACCGCGGTCAGCAAACCCCCGTCGAAGTGGCGGATCTGGGCGGGGGAACCTATGGGCTGATCTCTGGGTGGCGCCGTTGTCAGGCACTAACGCAGCTTAATCTTGAAGATGGGGGCAGCCGCCAAGTGCTCGCCTTGCTCCGTAGGCCAAGCGAGGCGCCTGATGCCTATCTGGCGATGGTGGAAGAAAATGAGATTCGGGTCGGATTAAGCTATTTCGAGCGTGCGAGGATTGCCGCCAAAGCCTCCGATCAGGGCGTCTACGAAAGTGATAAAGCCGCCCTTTTGAGCCTTTTTAGAGCCGCTTCTCGTGCCAAACGCTCCAAGATCCGATCCTTCTTGCCAGTGGTGCGCCAGCTCGACGGTGTGCTTCGGTTCCCACAGGCCTTAGGTGAGCGTATGGGGCTACAGCTCGGCAAACGCCTTGAAGAGGATGCCGATTTTGCGCCGCGTCTTAAAGCTCAACTGGACAAGGCAGACGTTTCGGATGCGCAAACAGAACTGGCTGTGATTGCCACTGCGTTGTCGCCTTCAAGAGAAGGTAAGCCATCTAAAGCCAAGGCTGATAAGGCTATACAGACTGCTTATAAAGAGACTGAAATTCGCCCCGGGGTCACCCTTAGGGACTATGGGAAGGGTAAGCGCGTGGAGATCATTGGCGAAAACCTGACACCTGAATTGCGGCATCGCCTGCTTTATTGGCTGAAATCCCAAAAATAGAGTCTGTAGAAATGTTTCGCGCGCGAAACATCAGGATGTCACAATGTGGGTAGGCAGGGGTCATGCTGGTCTCTGATCATACCCAAAAATTAAGGCGCGCAGTTTTCCTGCGCGCCTTTTCTCATATTCGATCAAAGCCAAAAGGGCGGCTTCGGAGATTCTTTAAACGATAACAAACGTGTCCACGAATGTATCGTTAACGATGTCTGCCAGCGCAGTGTCCTCTAGTACCACTTCGACATTTCTGTCGCTGAATATCACGTCGCTGCCAGACTGAGACATTTGGCCTTTGACCTGGGCCAAATCGGTGTACCCAAAGCCTGTCAATTGCAGGCCATCCCAGGCTTCGAAATCCCGTATGACTGTCCGACTTTCCTGATCTGCCGCAAAGACGAACACATCGGCAAACTGACCGCCAGCGACGATATTATCACCGGTGCCTGCTACGATCGTGTCATGCACATCCTGTGTGCGCATCCAGGTCTTAACGTCCGCCGCCGTTTCAGACATGAATTGTGGGCTTTGCGAAAAGCCCAAGACGACTTCTGCCCGACTGGCGCCACTCTCTAGCTCTCCGGTCCAGCGTGCGAACCCCTTATCATCAGGGGTGCTGCCCAGCACATTGTTATAGAGCAGGGTGACAAACTGATCATTGTCGGCCCCCCCATAGATGTTCTGGAACTCCTGAGAGCCGACGAACCCTTGGGCGACCTGCTCCAGTGTTTGCGCGCCATCGGCAAGCCGCTGCGACCAATTGGTCTGGCCCTGTACATCTGGCGCCCGGTCCAACGTGGCCTGATAGAGCCGGAAAACATCGTCGCTCCAGCTGCTCGCAAGGCTAGCATTGGCATAGGCATTGGCTTGAAGTGTCGTCTCATTGATGAACTGTGGGCTCTGAGAGAAGCCCAGCACAACCTCGGCACGGCTGGCGCCAGCTTCTAGGTCGCCGGTCCAGCGCGCAAGACCTTGGTCGTCAGGGTTGCTGTTCAACACGTTGTTATAGAGTAGGGTCACAAACTGAGAATTCGTCAGATTGGCGGAGTAGGTGGCGGTGAACTCGGGCGATCCGACAAAACCTTCCGCCACCTCTAGCAGGGTACGTTCACCAGTGGCGATACGTTCGGACCAATTGCTATGGCCGGTGACATCTGGTGCACGGTCAAGCGTAGCCTGATAGAGCCGATAAACTTGATTGGCCACGCTGGAGCCAAAGTAGCTTGCCGAAGCCCCATCCGCAAAGATCAGATCATCGCCATCTCGTGCTGCGAAGGTTTCACCCCCGTTTGAGCCTTTCAGGATATCGTTGTAGACGCTGCCGTTGACCGCCTCGATATTGGCCAGCGTGTAGGTGAACGCCGATCCCGAAAAACTACCGGTTGCAGTGCCCATGCCCAGATCGACCCGCACACCACTATCGACGTCAGTGCGGTCAAACCGGATCAGGTCATATCCGCCTTTACCGTCGATGGTATCATTGCCCGCGCGCCCGATAAAGCGTTCGTCCCGGTGGCTGCCCGATATCATATCGGCGTTGTCAGTGCCCCGGATCTCGAGCTGAAGATCGTAATTACCGACGATTGCGTCCTGCCCACCAAAGCCATCATTGGCAATGATGCCGGTCGCTAGATCCACGTTAAGGCCCTGGTCTGGGGTGTCTCGGTTGTCGATACCCTTGTCGAAGTTGAGCCGTACGATAGCGTTTTGGCCGTCGCCTGTATTGTTGATACTATAAGTATCATCGCCCCGGCCGCCTCTGAACCCGACCCAGCCGCGCTCTGTCAGCGTGGTGTTGAACGTGTCATTCAGCTCTCCGCCGCTGAAGGCGATCCCATCAGCTTGGAAGGCTGTGGAAGCTGCCAATACGGTGGTCGTACCAAAGCTGCCCTTTGAGACTGTCGCATTGTCGAGCTGGTTGGGATCATTGTTCATCTCAAAGTTGACGGTCATGCTCGTGCTGTTGCGCAGATCATAGTGGCCAACTTCGAGATAGCCCTCCAACACGCCCCCTGCTTGGACTTGGTCAATGCCTGCGCCAGCATCGACATAATCGAAATTATTGTTGTCTCCGGGATCGAGCGTATCGTTCCCACCGCCGCCATATAGGAAGTCAGTGCCACCATTCCCAATCAGGATGTCATCCCCATCATAGGCGCGCAACATATTGTCACTCTCGTCGCCGACCATCGTGTCAGCACCGCTGCGCGAGCCGCGGATTTCTTCGACACCTGAAATGGAATGGAGAAAATCAGTGCCGTGCCACCGGCCCGAAACTTGGCCCTGCGTAAGGTCGACATTGATGGATTCTACACCATTTCGATCATAACGCAGGGTATCAAATCCTCCCCCCGCATCGAGCGTGTCGTTGCCGAGACGTAGGATGAAGCGTTCGTTGTTTGCCGACCCAATGATGTTGTCGTTAAAATCGGTGCCGCGCATTTCGAACGTGCCATCGCCTCCTAGAATGTTGATGGTGTCGGTGCCGCCAAAGCCGTCATTGCTGACGGTGCCTGCGGCCAGATTGGCGGTGATACCGGTGGAGGGGCCATCTACCCATCCGCCGCGATAATCAAGTCGGACCGTGCCATCAAGCGTCAGGTTGAAAGTGTCATTGCCTTCCATACCGCTGAGGCTGACAAAGTTACCTCCCCCAGAAGTGCCCGTGAATGTATCGTTTCCGCGACCCCCATAAATACCAATGCCGTATATCAGCACGTTGGCGGCATTCACTACGGTATCGGTTTGGCCGGCACCTTTGTTAACACTCGCCGTACCCGCATTGCCGTCAAAGTTGACGGTCACCGGTGTATTGAATTCCTCATAGGACAGTTCGAACCAGCGGTTCTGTTGCAAGCCCGCAAGGTCAATCCTGTCTGACCCTAGACTGCCGAAAACCACGTCACCGTCGAACTCGGCTGAATTGCCGGGATTGATTGTATCGTTCCCATCGCCACCACTGAGCGTATCACGATAGTTGCCGCCCAACATGGTGACCGGCTGGCTCACCCCATCAAAAAAGATGTCGGCACCAATATCGGCAGCAGAGCCATCAAAGTTGATGGGTTGAAGGCTAAAGAGGGCGGTCAGGCCAGCACTATCTTGGTTCGGATTGTTTAGAAGTTCGATGATGGCATCGACGAATTGCTGGGCGTTCCAACTGACCCCGTCGAGCGACACAACAGGGTTGCTGCTGCTATCGCTGATCTGCATGGCCGTTAGGGTGCCGTTGAGAACCCCGTTTTCAATATCCCCGCTGAAATTAAGCCCGGTTAGAACGGTGCGGTAACCAGATATCTGATCTACGAGCGTGATCGAGGTGCTACTGGATGCAGCGACTGCGACGTCGTCGAAAGCCAGCTGGAAAAAATCATTGGTGATACCGTAATAGGTGATGTTGGCAGTCATCGGATTACTTCCTTCGATTATATCAAGGTATTCTGCTTTTAATCTCTTTGTTGGAGATGCGAGAGACGGAGGTTATGGATAGTAGATGGCGGGCCCCTATAGTTTGGCAACTATTTTCGGACTTTTCCGCCGTTACTAGGATAGCAGAAAACGGGTCCTCGGTCTAACATGTGGGGCCGGTACCGCAGCGCGCAGGCAATGCGGTCCGTAGCGTATTTTAGACCTTTTGATATATTGATTTTTTTTGTACCTATCAAGAAAATTCCAGGGGTCATATTTCATGCTTGATATCCAAAAGACTGCGCTGCCGGGCGTCCTTATCCTTACGCCTGCTCGGCATGGCGATGCGCGGGGTTTCTTCTCGGAAAGCTGGAATCGACAGCGCATGTCGGACGCCGGTATTGAGATTGATTTTGTGCAGGACAATCATTCTTTGTCCGCCCAGGTTGGGACAGTGCGCGGGCTGCATTTTCAGGCCCCGCCGCATGCGCAGGACAAGCTGGTACGCTGCGGTAAAGGCGCGCTTTATGACGTGGCCGTGGACATTCGTCGGGGCAGCCCGACCTATGGCAATTGGATCGGTGTCGAGTTGAGTTTTGAGAATGGCAAGCAACTGTTGGTGCCGGCAGGGTTCCTGCATGGGTTTGTAACCCGAGCCCCTGATACAGAGATCGTCTATAAATGCTCGGACTATTACTCTCCCGAATGTGACGGGGCCGTCCATTGGGACAGTTGCGGGGTGGATTGGGGCATCTCCCCGGATGAGGCCCTGTTGAGTGACAAAGATGCGAAAGCGCCCGCGCTGGCCGATTTTGAAACACCCTTTGTCTGGGAGGGCGCAGCATGAAATTACTGGTGACCGGCGGGGCGGGGTTCATCGGGTCGGCTGTGATACGGCGCGCGGTGGGGCAGGGGCATCACGTTGTGAACCTTGATGCGCTGACCTATGCGGCCTGTCTGGAGAATGTGGCGCCCGTATCCGACAGCCCGCTTTATGCCTTTGAACAGGTCGATATCTGCGATCGTGCGGCTCTGGACCGCGTGTTTGAGACGCATAGACCCGATGCGGTGATGCATCTGGCTGCGGAAAGCCATGTCGATCGCTCCATCGACGGTCCGGGTGACTTTATAGAGACCAATATCACCGGCACCTATAATATGCTGGAAGCCGCACGTGCCTATTGGACAGGGCAAGGCAAGCCGGACAGCTTTCGCTTTCATCACATTTCCACTGATGAGGTTTTCGGCTCTTTGCCTGCTGATCCGGAGGTGATGTTCACCGAAGAGACGGCCTATGACCCGCGCTCGCCCTATTCGGCGTCCAAGGCGAGTTCGGACCATCTGGTGCGGGCTTGGCATGAGACCTACGGGCTGCCGGTGGTGATGACCAATTGCTCCAACAACTACGGCCCCTATCATTTCCCCGAAAAGCTGGTCCCGGTGATCATTCTCAACGCGCTGGCGGGCAAAGCGCTGCCGATCTATGGTAAGGGCGACAATATCCGCGATTGGCTCTATGTTGAGGATCATGCGGATGCGCTCTTGGTCGTGGTTCAAAAGGGCGCTGTGGGGCGGTCTTACAACATCGGCGGCGAGAACGAGCGCACCAATCTGGAGTTGGTAAAAACACTTTGCACGATCTTGGATGCCAAGCGCCCCAAGGACAGCGGGTCCTACGCCGACCAGATCACCTTTGTNGCCGACCGCCCGGGCCATGATGCGCGCTATGCCATTGATCCCAAGCGCATCCGTGCAGAGTTGGGCTGGNGGCCGTCGGTGACTGTCGAGGAAGGGCTGGAGANAACCGTGCAATGGTATCTCGACAATGAGGCTTGGTGGCGGCCGCTGCAGCAGCGCCAAGGCGTCGGGGAACGGCTGGGCAAAGGGTGAGCCGAGCCCGCGGGCAGAGCCCTGTGGGGACACCAGAATTTTAAATGTCGAATTGGAGATCACATGTCGCAGCTCAAGAAGGTCCTTGTGTTCGGAGAGAGCGGACAGGTCGGTCAGGAATTGCAGTGCCGGGCTGGCGATGTAGCGCTTGAAGTGCGCGGGCGGCAAGAGGCTGACTTCACCGATCCGGAGGCCTGTGCGGCTTTTGTCGCGGCGACAGATGCAGATGCGGTGATCAACGCGGTGGCCTATACGGCCGTCGATCGTGCCGAAGAGGAAGAAGATCTGGCATTGGCGATCAACGGCACCACGCCGGGTGCCATCGCCCGGGCCTGTGCCGCGCGGGGGCTGCCTTTGATCCATATCTCGACCGATTATGTGTTCGACGGCAGCGGGGAGCAGCCCTTTGCCCCGGACCACCCCACCGGACCGCTGGGCGCCTATGGACGGACCAAGCGCGCTGGCGAAGACGCCGTGCGCGCTGCAGGCGGGACCCATGCAATTTTCCGCACCTCTTGGGTGGTATCCGCGCATGGCAACAACTTTATCAAGACAATGCTGCGGCTGGGTGCAGAGCGCGAACGCTTGACCATTGTCGCGGACCAGATCGGCGGGCCGACCTGCGCCGCGGCCATTGCCGATACCTGTCTCACCGCTGCGCGCCAGCTGTTGGAGGATCCGTCGAAGTCGGGCACTTACCATTTGTCTGGGGCTCCTGACGTGAGTTGGGCCGATTTCGCGCGTGAAATCTTTCAGCAATCAGGTCTCCATTGCGAGGTGGTCGATATTCCCTCCTCAGACTATCCCACGCCCGCCGCGCGCCCGCTCAACTCGCGCATGGACAATGCCACGACCCAAGCAACCTTCGGCATGGCCCGCTCGGATTGGCGGGCAGGATTGCGTGATATACTCAGCGAGTTGAAAGTGAGCACATCATGAGTTGCGCAGTTCACGAAGAATGCGTCTGATCTGCTGTGTCTATGGCCAGCTCTTCGTTCAGGATACGGATCGTTTTATCGGACACGGCGCTGGAGCCTTTGGCCATGGCGCTTGCGGCGCGGATTTCCGGGGTTACCTTAAGCGATAGGCCCGATCCGCAGGCGGACATCAATTACTACATTCCGCTACAGAACGCCCGCCCGCCTAAAGCCACACGCGTGGCCGGTTGGGTACAGGATACAGCGCCCAGTGGGCTGGACGACGTTGATCTGGTGATATGTCCCGATACCGATACACAAGCTGCCGTGAGGCAAGCCGGTGTTGAACATGTGGTCGTAAGCCCGCCGGGGCTGGGCGCAGATGTCCTTGATGCTGATTTGGTGATTGGCGTTGCGGGGCAGGCGGAAGATGTCTCTGCGGTGCAGATGCCCGGCATCACATGGCGTTATATCGAGGCAGATGCTCAAAATGCCCTTGAGATCTGCCGTGCCGTGGATTGCCTGCTGGTGCCGCATCCATCGGGCTTTGGCGTCTCTTTGGCCTGCACCGCAAGGGCTGCCGGCACGCCGGTTATTGCCTGCGATGCGCCAGCGTTGGGGTCTCTGGAGCACTCAGGTTTTCCTACAGGCGACGCGGAGGGGTTGCAACGGGCGCTGTCAGCTTTTGTCGAGGCGGCGCATCAGCAGCGGCGTGCGGTGGCGGCCCAAAGTTGGAACATCTTTGCAGACATCCACGCCCAGGCGTTCGAAACCCTTGACCTGACAGCGTTCTCTGGCGGTGGCGCGCAGGCCGGGGCCGCTTTTCCTGGTCCAATACGGCTTTTGTTGCATGGGGATGAGCATCAAGCCCGCGGCGGTCCGAGTGTCAGGGTGCCGCGAACAGCGGAAGTCTTGCGCACGCAGGGTGTTGCGGCACAGGCGGGCGCCTATACCGGTGCTGCGGATATTTCCGAACCGATGGTGCATCTGTTCAATGTTTGGGACCCCGCCAGTGCTCTGGTCGCCTGTGAGCAACTCAAAGCGGCGGGCAAGCGGGTCGTCCTGTCACCGATCTATCTGGACTTGCGTGCGTATGGTTTCTGGCAGGGGCAATTGCCCCAGTTGCCATTGGGCGATCTGGAGACCCATGCTGTCAGCTATCAAAAGGCCATGACGCATCTGTCGGGGCGCGGGCGGTTGTCTGAGCCGGTGGCGGGGTATCACGCCATGGTACGCGCCATGCTGGACATGGCCGACCATGTCATTTTTCTCAGCCAGGCTGAGCGGGAGGCTCTGGAGGAGATCGGGGCCTCGGTTGAAGACGACCGCGCGAGCCTTGTGCCCAATCCTGTTGATGCCAAGCTGTGGCAGGCGGGTGAGCCGGACCTGTTTCGGGAGACATATCTGGCGGATCTACCCGGGCCGCAGGACTATGTCCTTTGTGTCGGCCGTATTGAGCCACGTAAAAATCAACTCCTGCTGGCGCGCGCGCTGCGCGATTTGCCGCTGCGGTTGGTGTTGGTGGGCCATGAAGGGGATCGAGCCTATGCTGGGCGGGTGCGGGATGCCGCAGGGCCCGATCTATTGATCGTGGACCGGCTGGATGCTGCTGGCGAGATGCTACGTTCCGCAGTTGCGGGCGCGCGCATGTTTTGCTTGCCAAGCTGGGCGGAAGGCGCATCGCTTGCCGCGCTCGAAGCGGCGGCGGCGGGCGCCCCGCTCGTCTTGGGGGACCGCTCTTCGGAACGGGCGTATTTTGGAGATCTGGCCGAATATTGCGATGTCGGTGATCCGCGCAGCATAGCGGAAGCGATTACCCGCTGTCTGGACTGCTCTGCTGACGAAAGAGAAACACGCGCGCAGGCGCTAAGTGCCAAAGTCGCGCAGGATTATTCATGGCAGGCACATGCGACAGCGACGGCGCGGGCCTATGCCCGGGCTGCGAAGGGCCCGCTCCGCATGCCTGCGCCCGCGGCCACTGGGCGAGATGCGCCTGCGGTGCGCAATCGTCTTGTGCTTGATCTCACAGTCTTGGCCACGGCAGAGGCGCCACGCGATAGCCAGGCGCTTGCGGCCGCCTCCTTGGCTCAGGCCCTATCTGCTGTTGCGACAGACTTGCGGTTTATTTGCTGGAGTGACGAGGTTGCCGATTTTGTAGAACTGCCCGCGGCTTCAGCCGCGCCGTTGCGGGCATGGCGCTACCTTACACAGGGCATTGATCTTCCGCCCGTGCGCATGACGCCGGACTGTACGCTCGTGGTGGCCGGAAACACTTGGCGACAGAATGCTCAGTACCTCTCTGGCTTGGCCGATCTCAAGGCGCGCAATGGCTGCGCAGTGCTGCCCATCGTCCAAGACTTGGATCCATTGATTGCCCCCTTCCGCCACGATGCGGCCAAGGTCTCCGCAGTCTTGCTCAGTTTCAATCGTTTGGCACGGATAGCTGATGGGTTTCTCCCTGTTTCGCAGGCGACGGCAGGGCGCACGCGGGACGCGGTGGCGCGTCTCATGGCCGATGTGCCGCCGATCACTCCGATACGGCCAGGCGATCCGGTTGTGGAGCAGGGGAGGGATGATGCGGGAAACATGCTGCATCGAACTTGGCGCACGCGCCGCTATGTACTGGCCGCAGGCCCTGTCGATGCGCGCGCCAATCTCGACATGTTGCTCGACATATGGGCGCGTTTTGCCGAGACTGGCGTGCAAGAGAATTTGCACCTCGTGATTGCAGGCGATGTGGCCCTCTGTGCAAGCCATATCCCTGACCGTGTTGCGCGGGATCCAAGGCTCGCCCGGCGTCTTCATATTCTAAGCGGCTTGGGCGAAGATGATCTGGCGTGGCTTCACCATAATTGCCTGTTCACGGTCTATCCTGCCCATGACAGCGATTGGGCCGCCCCGGTGGCGCAAAGTCTGGCCTATGCCAAGCCGTGCTTATCCAGCAGCCTTGGGGCCGCCCCCGAAATTGCGCCCGATCTTGTTGAGCATATCGACCCTATGGATTTCCCCGCTTGGTACGGCCATGTGGCGCGCTATGCCGCCAGCCCAGCACTGCGGGACAGGCGCAGGGAGGCGATTGAGAGGGGATATCATGCCGTTTCTTGGGAGCAGACCGCGCAAAAACTGATGGACGTTTTACAAGAGCCGCGCCCACGACGGATGGCGGTGCCGGTCTTTATCGGGGTGCCTATCGAGGCAGGCAGCCAAGGCAATGTGATGCAGGCGCTTTTTGGGAAAGGCTGGCTGCCGCGGGAAAGCTGGGGCCGGTGGGCCGCGGCATCCGGATGCGAGGTCACGGTCAATCTAAGCCGACAAGCGGTGGACAGCGATGTGTCGATCCCAGTGCTGATGCACCTGCGCTTTTGCCCCGGTCCGGGGCGTGCAGAACAGGTAAAGATCAAAGTTGGCACGGCGGTGTTGTTTGAGGCACCCCTCTATGACGATTTAGGCGAGGATGGGACATCGCGCTGCGACATCATCGTGGCCGTGCCTGTAGAGGCTTTGGATGCACAGGGGCGCGTCACATTCGTCTTTGAGGGACCGCTGACTTGGGAACGCTGCGATCCGCCCGCCGCTGCGCGCCGGTTGGGGATTGGCCTGGTCCGGATGGTCGTGCTGGATGCGGTTCGGTACAACCCGTTGCACAGCTTGAGCACTCCGCATTTATGGAGCGTCGGGGACAGCGGTCTGAGGATCGACATGGTGGAGCCGGAGCACCGTGCGGCGATCGGCGCTCTTGGCGTGGGCGGCGCACATGAATTCTCGCCGGCTTGGGGATTGGGCAGCCGGGCAGGGCGGTGCGACATCGCGGTGCCGGTTCTGCCGGGGGCACCTGCGCAGACCTTGTTTATCACCTGCCGTCCGGTGGCCAGCAAAGCCCATCCGGTCACGGCCCAATTCTACTGGAATGGGCGTTGCATCACCGAAGGGGAATGGACCAGTGACCGAACGGTCCGCATCGAAATTGCGTTGAGCGCAGAGGACTTTGCCGGGCCTGCACCTGCTTTGTTGACCCTCCGCTCAAATAGCCAGCTGGTGCCGGTGGATCTCGGTTTGGGGCCCGCGGATCATATTGCCGGGATCGGACTGCTCGACTTGGAACTGGTGCCGGAGACACAGGTCACATGAGGATTGCTGAACACTGTGTATTCGATGCGCAGACTGCGCGGCCCGAAGTCTATCCAGGCATTGAATTCTGGCGCGGCTGGAATGGGGCCTCTGATCCGGTTTGGTCCCGCGATGCTGAAGCGGTTCTTCGGCTGTGTGCTGAACGGTTTGCGCAGCCTGTCTTTCTGGCGGTCCGGATCGCGACATATAACCCCGATGTGGCGCTACCAAAGGTTCTGCATATCCGCAGCGAGGGGCGTGACCCGGTGTCGGTACGGATCTCGCGTCGGGGGGTGCAGACTGTGCTGCTACAGACCCCGAAAATCTCTCTGGGGGCGGCCTACGGCTTTGTCACGCTCTCCATAGACAGGCCCGAAAGTCCTGCCCAGTTAGGCCAGTCTCAGGACGACCGCTTGCTGGGGGTGCGGATTATCGACATTCGCGAAGTTCCGGTGCCGGTCACGCTGCCGCTTGATCTGCGCAGCCCCGAGACGGGAAATGAGGTCATGGCTGAAGGCTGGGACCGGATCGAGCAAAGGGTAGGCGTCTGGTCGCTGAATGCGACGCCAAAGATCGTGTTACCCGACTATCTGGATTTGACAGAGGTGCCCGCACTTGCGTTCGACGTGGAAACCCTGCCGCGCCCTACGGATCAGCCCCCCCTTCTTGTCGAGGTATGGTGTGGGCAACGCAAGTTAGCCGTCTGGGATTTTGCGCAAAAGCCCGGCGGGACAAAGATCTGTCCGGTGGTGCAACCGCTGACGGGCGAGGGGGTCGAAATCAGTTTCCGCCTCAATGGATTGGCGTCTCCTGCGATGCTGGGGATCAATTCGGATTCCCGCATGCTGGGGCTTTTGATCCGCTCAATTGACCGCGCCGTGCGGCCCATCACTTCCACAGATGGCGCGTGAAATGGTCAGCAAAAACTGCGCGTATAGACAAGCTTGCCCCGACAAGGCTAGGAAGCGCCAAGGTTTATCCTTTGTTTCTTTCTGGAAAGATAAAACTGATTGTGTGCTATGGTAAATAATGAATCCCTTTTAGAGCCTGAATATGAGCGATACATGCTCCTTGTTTTGGGCATGCACCGATCAGGAACCTCTACTTTTACCGGTGTCATGAGCCATTTGGGGTGCACGCTGCCCGAAGATTTGATGCCGCCGACCGGGGCAAATCCAAAGGGCTATTTTGAAAGCGTGGCCGTGTCGAAGTTCAACGACCGACTGCTGAAGTCAGCCGGGGCGAGCTGGCGCGATTGGCACCCGATCAAGGATCTCTGGTTCGCATCTCCTGTAGGAAAGGCTTTTCTGCCCGAAGCGCGGGATCTCCTGACGGCAGAGTTCAATAATGCGCCGCTTACCATCCTCAAAGATCCACGTGTTTGTCGCATGGTACCCTTTTGGCTACAGGCAATTGCTATGGCGGGATACAAGGCCTTGCCGGCGCTCATCCACCGCAATCCTTTAGAAGTTGGCGCCTCGCTGCAAAAGCGGGACGGGATTCCACTGGTTGAAGGCTATCTGATCTGGCTGCGCCATGTTCTGGATGCTGAAAAAGCCACGCGCGGCCAGCTTCGTTTCATCACCAGCTATGATAGAATTTTAACGGATTGGGAGGGGGAAATCAGTCGGCTTCAGAAGGAGCTGGATATTTTCCTGCCGCGTTCGGATCGCCGCGCAGCTGCGGCAATCGACGAATTTATATCTCCCGGATTGCGTCACTTCATGGCCAGCGAAGAGAAACTGGCACGGGATAAAACATTACCCGCTTGGGTGCGCGACACCTACCAAATTTTAGAGCGTTGGGCGGCGAAAGGTGAGTCAAAAGCTGACTATAAGGCGCTGGATGCCATAGGAGCGCAAGTTGATGCAATTACACCAACCTTCGCGGATTTGCTGGATACGAGCAAGGAACAGCTCACATCTGTGAAGGCGACGCTCGCAGAGCATAAAACCAAACTTAATGCCCAGTCCGAGACTTATAAAGACGAAACGTCGCGCTTGAAGAAAGAACTCGAGACCGCCCAAGAGGATCTCTTCGCACAGCGCACTCAAACCACGGAACGTGAAGCTGAACTGGAACGGCTGCGCAATCAGTTAAGTCAATCTGAGAGCGCTCTCGTACAGCGCAAGGAGGAAGCTGCGCAAGCTTGGCAAGAAGCCAAAGACGCCGAAAGGGAGTTGGAAGAGAAGAAAGCTGAAATCCAAGACCTAGATGGGAAATACAAAAGCACGCTTCAAGAACTGTCGCTGATGGCAAAATTGCTAAAGCAAAATGAAGAGTTGTTGAGCGCAGAGCGCGCGCGAGAAGAAAGACGTATTGCTGAATTTGAAGCAGAGCGGGTCCAAGCACAGGCAAAACTTGTTCATTTAGCAAAGACGGAAGCCGAGGTCGAAAAACTGTCGGTACAGCAACAGACCCATATAAACGAATTGTCTCAAATGGCGCGGCTGTTCAGCGAAAACGAAGAGAGAGTTCGCCAACAACAAATGGAGTCCAACAGCCTGCATACGCAGATCGCCGCGCAGACAGGTGAGACCAAGCGGCTACAGAGCGAGACCGCCGCACAGCAAGCACATATAAAGTTTGTTGAAAGCGAACTTGCAGCCATCCGAGCGAGCCGGTTCTGGCGAGCAACAGGCCCGATGCGCCATCTTCTGAATGCGATACGGAGGAAATCGTAGTCCTTTCTGCCGCTGAAGGATGCAGTAGGCTGCCAAATCTTGAGTTGCTTTCAGATTGGTGGCAGGACTGAAATTTATTGAATGAAATCGAAGCCAGAATGACATGCCGTTGTTGGGCGATGCAGGGAAATCGATACCGTCCCAGGGCAGACCCAACCGAAGCTATTTTGCTAAGCGAGATCTAATAGGCGCCAATGCAATCTCAGACATCTCGGCAAAATAGCTCTTAAATACACATTCATAACTGTGCTCAGGCCCGGTTCTTAATAAGGAAGTTCAATATGACGCAACGAAAAGGCATCGTTCTGGCTGGTGGCTCGGGAACGCGGCTCTATCCGATCACGATGAGTGTGTCCAAACAGCTATTGCCGATCTACGACAAGCCAATGATCTATTACCCGTTATCGGTTTTGATGCTGGCGGGCATTCGTGAGATTTGTCTGATCACCACCCCACAAGACCAAGAGCAGTTCCGCCGTGTCATGGGCGATGGTAGCCAATGGGGAATCGAACTAACCTATGTCGTACAACCGAGCCCTGACGGACTTGCACAAGCTTATGTGCTGGCCGAAGAGTTTCTGGACGGCGCGCCCTCCGCTTTGGTGCTGGGGGACAATATCTTTTATGGCCACAACCTGCCTGAGCTGATGGCCGGTGCCAACAAACGCACCGCGGGGGGCACTGTATTTGGGTACCGTGTCGCAGACCCGGAACGCTACGGCGTGGTGGACTTCGACAAAACCGGGCGGGCGATTTCAATTATTGAAAAGCCCGAGGTGCCGCCCTCCAATTATGCCGTAACCGGGTTGTATTTCCTCGACGGTACGGCCCCCGCGCGCGCGGCCAAAGTTGAACCCTCTGAACGTGGCGAGCTTGAGATCACATCGCTTCTGGAGATGTATTTGCACGAAGGCGCATTGGATGTGCAGCGCATGGGCCGCGGGTTCGCTTGGCTTGACACAGGCACACATGGATCGCTCTTGGATGCGGGCAACTTCGTGCGCACGTTGGAAAAACGGCAGGGGCAACAAACCGGATGCCTAGAAGAGATTGCCTTTGCAAATGGTTGGATCGACCGCGAAACATTGGCCGCACAGGCAGAGAAGTTTCGCAAGAACGATTACGGGCAGTATCTGATGGGGCTGCTGAAAGGATGATGTTAAGTACGCCAACCGTATAATCAGGCCCACCATCGGCCACCTTGGTTTTGTACCATTCTTATAGCCCGCTGCCGTTCAAAGAGGATTCTATGCTGCCGAAAAATCGCGTCGCCGCCTGTGTTCACGTTTACTATGAGGCTGGCTGGAAGCAGATCGCCGAGGTACTAGGCAATATTCCTCCCTATGCGGATATCTTTGTAACATGCCGCGAGGAAATCGCCGCTTCATTGACGCAGACCGTCGAAGCGCAATTCCCTCAGGCAGAGGTCATCGTCTTTCCGAACGTAGGAATGGATGTATTGCCGTTTCTACTGTTGTGTCATGAAAAGCACCTGCATGAGTACGACGCGGTTCTAAAGCTGCATACAAAGAACACAAAATCTGACCTCCGCGCCTCTCAAGGTGAGATCATGTTTGATGGTCTGTGCGGAACACCCGAACTTACGAACGATATTATTGAGACGTTCAGGGCCAACCGTAACGTCGGTATGGTTGGCACCGCGTTCCAACTGCGCTCGGCACATGCATTGATGTATGGAAACCGTGAGAAAATGAACCTCCTCTTGCAGAAGATGGAGATTGATCTCTCGGATTGGGCGTTTTTTACCGGAACAATGTTCTGGATCGCTGGGGTCGCCTTGCGCGACATTGCCCTTATGGCCCCGCAGTTACTGGAGCAAGGTAAAAGGGAAGAGCAAGGCAAGACCGGGGGCGATGGGACTTTAGCCCATACTCTAGAACGCGTTTTTGGCGCTCTAAGTAAATCCGCCGGGCTGGAAACCTACGTTGTCGAACGCAAAGACCCCGATAGCGGCGAATATCTTGTTATGCCCAGCCGTCTGCACGGACCATCGAATGCACATAGGTTTCTGGAGCTCGGCAGTACAGATTTGTTACGGAGGCATAACGAGGCCTCCCATTGGTGCAAAACAATTCGTGATAGCGGCATGTTTGATAGTTCTTACTATGCCAAATCAAGTTCTGAATACCCCATCCCCGGAATGGATCCACTCTACCATTTCGTGCTCTACGGTGATTTATTTGAGTTTTGGCCCAGTGCTGAATTTGATAATACCTATTATCAATTGCGTAGACGCGATGTTGCGCGTGAACAAATATGTACGCTCGCCCATTATCTTCATATGGGGAAGCGCGAAAATACGCCTGCAATGCCGAACAGCGACGACTGGTTTGAGGTTGTAAAGCGTTTAGGTCTATTCAATGCGGACTGGTATGCCCAAACTTATCCCGACGTCGAACTCTCAGGGGTCGCGCCAGAGACACACTACCGGGTGATCGGGCAGTACCTCGGGCGGGCCAGTAATATGAATTTTCAACCCTCGAAAATCTCATCAATTTCAACCTCCTATTGCTTAAAAGAACAAAATGCCGTGTCGTACCTCAGACACCACTACCTCGAAGAAGAACGTCTTTATGGCACCTTGAAACGTGCAGTGGGGAATGGAGATTATGCATTTGTTCGAAGCTTCGCACGACGGATCGAAAACCAGTATGGGTCCAGCCGAATGCTGCGAGAAGCGCAGGCAACATATTACACCTTAGTTCATGATTGGGAGAAGGCGAGAGACTATTGGAAGGACTTCTGGGAAAATATCGAAACGAAGTTTGATGATGGCCGACATGGATCATCCAGCATATGCCTTGATATCCCAAGCCGACCGCTACCCAACTTCAAATTAATATGCCCGAACCAGAATTGGGAAGAAAAACAACCAAATGCATCCAGTGACGCTCAAGTAGGGAGCAGAAAGATATGTATTTACACCACTCTCTTTGGAGATATCGATGATCTTATCCCGGTACAAAATCCAATATCAGGGATTGATTATATTTGCTTTACGGACCGTGCGCGTTCTGCGACGGGGTGGAAGCAAATTGTCGTGTCTCCTAAAAAAATGGACAACAATCTGAACGCTAAGATCTTTAAAATCCTACCCCACCAATACCTTGGTGAATATGACGCTTCAATGTTTGTTGACGCCAATACGGTGTTCCTTGGCCGAATGGGTGAGCTGATAGACCTGTGCTGGGATGGTGGAGATTTTGTGATGTGGCAACATCCTTTGCGAGAAGATACCTACGTTGAGGCCGCCGCTATCATCGCGCACCAGCGACACAGCCCGGAGAAAATCATTAAGCAAGTTGCACATTACGCCGAAGAAGGATTGGCGAGAAACGCGGGGATATTTGAGGCTTCGTTTATTTGGAGGCGCCACAAGAAAAAGGCGGTCTCGGCTTTTATGGAAGAATGGTGGAGCGAAATTACGACCCATTCGGCCCGAGACCAAATATCCCTATCGTATCTCGTTTGGAAAACCGGATTCCGCCCTGCTCTTCTTTCACCTGAACTGGGCACATCGCGCGAAAATATCTATTTTTTCAAGGCTCCCCACTGCGATGGCAAAGTCTTGGATAAAGAGCAACAAGATACCTCTATCGAAGCGCCCGCCGTGTTAACTAAAGACCGAGATATCACCTTCTTGTACGATGAGGCGCATCGCGGCACAGGTTCAACCGTGCTGCGGGGTGAGCAGTTATCAAATTTGGTGAAGGCACGTTACAAGCTAGACCGCGAGGTCTCCTATAGTAGCGATACCGCCATTCAAAACCGTATTATTGTGTTGACCAAAGGGTTTTTGAAGTCAACAGACGCGGAAGCACTCCATGAGTTGGGAAAACATAACGTCTTGGTCGCAGATTTCGTTGACGAACCGCCCAAACCAGAGTTGATAAAGGAAATTGACGTCCTGATGGCCTCCTCATTGTTGGGCTACAAAAGCTACATGACGCGCTTTCCGCAGGTGCCGACGTTCCATGTAACGCACCACGTCGACACGCGGATACCAGCTGGGGCCGCAGCCAAAGCAGATGTCCTGCGCGCAGGTTATTTTGGAGAAATCGTCAATACGATCCGCAGTCCTGAAATTGAACAACTGGTAAAGTTTAATTTAGTTGATACCAGCAAGCAGACCAATTCATGGATCGATGACTTGTCCCAGTTTAACTTCCATTACGCCTGTCGCCGGAACCGAGAAATTGACGGTGCCAAACCCTTTTTGAAAGGGTTTGTGGCTGCTCACTGCGGCGCTAACATGATGATTCAAAAGACTGCGGGCGACGCGCCATTCTACCTTGGATCGGATTACCCTTATCTGCTACCAGCAGAGGCTACAGCAGAGGATATCGTCGAGGCATTAAGATATGCTCAGGAAACCTTCGGTGGGCGTGAGTGGGAATACGGGCTTCAGATTATGCGTGATGTCGCAGCACGCTCTTGCGTTGATTACGTGATGGCAGAGTTCACTGATATGATTGGCCGAATTTGAGGGGCGAGGGTTCGGCGAATTACTATTTCTTCTCTGATGTAGAAAACCGTGGAAGAGGTTTCTTTCTTTGGCAGCTTATGTGTGATTGCCCCTCGTATTCCTCCTACGGGTGAGTTCAATTCGACCAGGACTCAGGGACGGTGTCGCCAAAGCGTGAAAAAATGAAATCGTATTGCGGCTTCAATATTTTGTAGAACTTCTCGCGAATATCATCTGATATTTCATGTGGTATGCCAGCGTTAACGGTCTTCGAGTCTGACCCTGTAAAATGCGGAATACCAAGGAAATCGCATAATCTATCGCGTGCATCCTGCAGAAACATACTTTCATAGAACATGAAGTGCACGTCTTCAGGTTTTGCCACGGCCTCCAACTTTTCAACGGCCGATTGGTAGTCCGACCGTGACAGCATGTAGTGGTTGGGATCGTTTGCTATGTCTGCAGCCACGCTGGAGCATGTCTCCGCAAAGCCGCCTGTTTGTTGCTTGGCATGCATCCGAACTGCTGACCAAAGACGATCAATCGGATCACGCATGACAAACAAGAATTTTACAGAAGGGGCTAGGCGATACATTTCACTCAGACGTTCTTCTGACAAAACGCAGTAAGACGGAGTGATATCCCCAACGACCTTTTGAGACCGATAGCCATCCAGCAGGTAGTTGCGGTATTCTCGGTGATCGCCCGATGTGTTCTTGTAGATTTGAATGTTTAATAATGCATTCTCAACCATTTGAATGCTTTTTTGTAATTCCCCCAGCTTGGCTGTTTTAAGTTGTTCAACTCGTTGTGCCAGAATATTGGTCTTCGCGCGCAGGTGATGCTGTTCACCAGGAGAGTCTAACACGTCAAAATAGTGCATCTCTTTCTGGCGACCAAAGTGCACATCGGGGTGAGATATCAGGTAGTCATAGATATATGATGTACCTGCCTTCATAGCTCCAATTCCAAAAAGACACGCTGCCCCCGTCGGCCAAGTCGGACCCCAACCACTTATATTGTCTGCCTGCTTGACCGGCGTCGTAGAAACACTTGCCTCTTTCACGTTCAGATCATAGGCTTCGATTGATGCCGCGTATTTGGTTGACGGCGGTACCGTACTGCGGTTGCGGAACCATTGAATTTCTCGCTTTACAATGTTGGCCGGATTTCCGGCAATCACGCAATTGGTCTCGTCAAATTTCCGAGTTACAACGCTGCGGGCTGCGACTATGCATTCATCCGCTACATTCGCCCGCTTGGACAGATAAACTCCTTCGCCAATCCAGACCTTGTTCCCGATTGAAATGCGACCGTCACCGTCTTTGTAACTTCCAGTTTCACGATCAAAAATAAGGTGCGGGCTGTCACCAAAATGGAAAGTGATGTTGCGCGACATCAGACATTCGTTCCCGATCGATATCTCACCAAAATTCGTGTAGAGTTCGATCACAGCACCTGGTTCAATCGAGGAATGGTTGCCAATGCGAATGGATGCGCCTCGCGTAGGTGTATTGGATCCGATTGAGATCGTAAGATCCTTTAGAATACAGCGTCCAAAGTCAATTATGTTATCGTCACCTCTAATTTGTATAGAAACGCGAGAAGCAATATTTGTATTGGCAATCTTAATGATGTTATTCCTGCCCTTAATATCTACCCTATAATTTTTAGGGTTGTCGATACACACAAGGTTGCCATTGGCATCCGGTTGATGCTTTGCTGTATCTTTCGGAACCATAGTACCTCCATATTGCAAGTTTCTAGCAGCAGCAAACCCACAACAATATTCTCGTATTGACGGCTGCATAGAGCGGCTTGGCTGGCATAGGACAGACCGACCGTTCGCCCGCTTCTTCTCCGGGGCAATCCCTTTGGTGTCAAACTCAATTTTCCTAGGCTTGGCAGGTTAGTTCCAACCTGTTTGTCAGCGTGTACTGCGGTCCATGCTGTCACAGGTACATGGTCCATGTTGAAGATTTATTTCTCCCTGCCTTGGTCGCCAAGATCAGCACCGCTCGCCATCCCGTGCATCCTCGACCTAAGCAAACCCGGGCAACGGGTCCTTGGCAGCCGGGCAGGCTTGTGAGATCCGTCACTGTCACCTTTGCGTCGTTGCCGGCCCTGCCGGATCACGTCGAATATACTGTTGCGTTGTTTAAGCACAAATATGCTCATGGGCGTTTAGACTAGAAGAAGTTCGCCGACGTTTGACGGATTGCGTCTAGCTGGGATCGGTGTCGCGAACTACGACCTTGTAGACTTGGCCCAAACTTGGCATGTCATGCCAATTATCTTTGAGCTTCCGTAGAAAACAGTATGACATCTAACGCCGACCGCCACATTCTTATTGTTGTCGAAAACCTGCCGGTTCCGTTGGACCGCCGGGTTTGGCTTGAGGCGACGACGCTCATACGTGAAGGCTATGAGGTCTCTGTCATTTCTCCGATGGGGCGGGGGTGGACGAAACCGTATGAGGTGATCGACGGCGTTCATATCTACCGCCATTCCGAGCCTCCGGAGGCCCATTCCGGTGCCGTTGCTTATGCACGCGAGTATGGCCATGCCATGTGGCATTGGTTTCGTCTGGCACGTGTTGTGCGAAAGCGCCGCAAATTTGATGTTATCCAAGGCTGTAACCCGCCAGATCTGATCTTTTTGCTGGCCCTGTGGTACCGTTTGTACGGCGTGCGCTACATGTTTGATCATCATGACGTATGCCCCGAATTGTTTCAGGCCAAATTTGGCAAGAAAGGTCTGCTCTATAAGATCATGCTGATCTGGGAGCGAATGACCTTTGCTACTGCCAGTGTGTCCATGGCGACAAATGGCAGCTTTCGCGACATCGCTATCAAGCGCGGCGGTATGGATCCGGAAGATGTGTTCGTCGTGCGCTCTGCGCCGCGTGTGGAGACATTCCTGCGCGGGGAGGGCGATGCCTCCTACCGTAAAGGGGCAGACACGGTGATGGGCTATGTTGGCGTGATCGGCCAGCAGGAAGGCATGGACCTGCTGGTGCTTGCAGCCGAGCATCTGATCAAAGAATTGGGTCAGGACAATGTACATTTCGTCATTGTAGGTTTCGGTCCCACACTTGATGAAGTCAAAGAGGACGCGGCCAGCCGCGGCTTGAGTGACTATTTCACCTTTACCGGAGCGCTTTACGGTAACGATCTTCTTGCTGCACTGAATGTGATTGATATCGGTGTATCACCTGATCCCAAAAACCCGATGAACGACATTTCCACGATGAATAAAGTCATGGAATACATGACTTTAGAGAAACCGGTGGTGCAGTTTGATTTGACCGAAGGAAAAGTGTCGGCGGGTGAAGCGTCGCTCTATGCAAAGGCCAACGATCCAATCGACTTCGCCCTTAAAATTGATACGTTGATCCGTGATCTGCAAGCGCGCGAGCGGATGGGCAAACTGGGCCGCAAACGGGTTATGGAAGACCTGTCTTGGGCCCATACGGTGCCCGCGCTGCTTGCGGCCTACGACCGTATTTACGAAAAAATGGGTAGATAAACACGGCCCGTTCCCGAAGATAGCTGCACGCTTTTAGCGCGCTTCATATTTTGCTTTACAAAAGAAGTTCCAACACCCGTTGAAGGTGAATAACGCGCTGTTTTCTCTTAGCGCGTTGTGCATCTGGCCGAATGTTCTTCGGTCCTTCGCTGGGTGACTTCATGTCCTGAGATGGCCATCTCAATCGGATCAAGTTCAGGTGACTGGTGGCGAGATTGTAGCAGGTAATGAGAGTGCCCCGGTCGCACCTCCGGAACGATAATTTGACGTAAGTTGGATCTAAAAGATTGCCTAAAAGACGATACCCGACAAACAAACAACGACGTAATGGCCCACGAGCGCCATAATTCCGCCCAAGAAGCGAGAGATGCTGTGTTGTGTAGTGGTGCAAAAGCACTCCGACAAATTTGACAAGATATGTATCATTACGGAGTTCACACATGATAGTCGGATACATGATAGTCGGCACCATGGCTGGTTTTATTGCTTTTACCGGTGCTCTTTTCATGGGTGGATCATTCTGGCTCGCATTCGGTCTCTACACTCTGACCGGTCTCGTGGTAATGACCCTGTTGCCTGCTGCTCAATTTGTTGCAGTCATGGCCGCTGATCGCGCAAAGGCCCGGACCCCGACTGATCATATCGATAGCTCGAGCAATCTTAGCCTGCCCGAACCTTCAACCAATCTACAGGCCGCAGATGTAGGGGCACCAATAAAGATACTCGCCGTCGATGACGATCCGCTCATTGTGAAGATCATATCTATGATCTCTGCAAAGGCGGGGTTCTCCGAAGTTACGCATGCTACATCTGGTGAACAGGCCCTGAGGCTTCTGGCCGATACAGACAAGGGTTTCGACTGCCTCTTGTTTGACATCAGCATGCCCGGGATGGGTGGTATCGAACTCTGTCGACAGACCCGTCAGATAGCGCGATACCGCGACACCCCAATTCTCATGCTGACCGCAATGCGTGATATGAAGAACATGGGCGAGGCCTTCCGTGCCGGTGCAAGTGATTACGCCACCAAACCATTCGATATCGAAGACTTGGGCTCGCGTCTGCGGTCCGCACGGGAGGAAATTCGCGCAAACCGTCAATCAAACGCTTCTGGGCAAGATGAAATGGCAACTCATGCAGTCCCAGCATTTGGTTACGGATCCGAACTTGCCAACGAACTACGCCCACAACGGGCCGGTAGCCTTGTTGATCTCTCAGTTCTGTTCAATTACCTCACCCAATTGCCGCATAAAATGGTGACTGACATTCAAGTATTTGCCGTCACCATCGATCAACTGGAAACAGCCCCCGTACCTTCATCGGAGCAGACGTTTGTTACTCTGCTTGAAGACGTTGCCGCCGCGGCAGCCGATTGTTTCGGTGTGGACCGAACTGTGATGGCCTACACGAGCGACGCGACACTTCTCATCGCCACCAATGCTGCAGATGTTTTGCCCGCACTGGCCATCGAGAAGCAACTTCAGAATAGCATATTCGAACGCGGCGCTGGAGAGGGGATTGGGGTATCGGTCGGGGGAGCAGTGCGGCCACAGGGGGCGAAGGCACAGCGGGCGATGAAGGCGTGTGATCATGCGACCGCCTTAGTGAAAAACAGATTGCTGGATAAACAGTGCAAAGCCGTTGTCGGTCTCTGAGGTAGTCTCACAAATTTAAACAGCTTAGTAGTGGTTTGCAGGGTATAAAGTTTACGGGATGTCTTGCTTTTCCCGGTGACCTGAGCCCCAAGTTCCCTCCAGCTTTGCGCGGAAACCTTAGGGTTAAATCTTGGCGATGTCTGCAAAGCGTGTTGGCAATTTTCGAGGTCACCGTGGCCAACAGGTTTAGTATCACCAGGACAAACCGACAGAGTGTAGAGATTTGGAGGTTCCACGGCTTGATTGGCCCTATGAGGACTTCTCCGAAAGACGTAACACGGTACCGCACAACTTCCAATGTTAATGACTGCTATGCGGACAAAGCGGACTTCCGCTGCGCATGGCTTAATGTCCGGTTTGGCGATCCGTTCAACAACCGGTCGTTTTTGGGAGGGTGTTACTGGTCGCTCGGAGTTCTTCCAGACCGATTTGTGCATAGCGTAACATTACATTACGAATTGACCTGCTCCCCTTTGAGTCCGCGTTTATCAGTTCGCTCTGTTCAATGTTTGGTCCTCTATTGACCGTTGGTGATACTCCCACGGGGTGAGCCCGTCGAGGCTCGTGTGGGGGCGATGGTGATTGTAATCGTCGCGCCAGGACGCGATCAGCTCCCGGGCGTGACGCAGATTGGCAAACAGGTGCTCGTTGAGGCACTCGTCGCGCAGGCGGCCATTGAAGCTTTCAATGAAGCCGTTCTGCATTGGCTTTCCGGGCGCAATGTAGTGCCATTCGACCTTCCGTTCTTCCTGCCATTTCAGGATGGCATTCGACGTCAGTTCGGTGCCATAGCACGTCGGGAAGATGCGCCGCTGAGAGTGAAGTGTCTACGACCGCCGCCAAACACTCCCTGCTGAAGTCGTCAATCACGCAAAGCACCCGGAACCGGCGTCCGTCCGAGAGACTGTCCGAGACGAAGTCTAAGGACCAACGCTGGTTCGGCCCTTGCGGGATCGTCATCGGCGCACGCGTGCCAATCGCGCGCTTGCGACCGCCACGCTTGCGCACTGTAAGGCCTTCTTCCCGGTAGATCCGATAGAGCTTCTTCCAGTTCACCTGCCAGCCCTCTCGGCCCAGCAGGAGGTGCAGCCGGCGATAGCCAAACCGCCGACGCTCCCCGGACAGCTCCCTCAGCCGCTCTCGGAGTTCTGTGTCCTCAGGCCTGGTTGGTCGCCGCCTGTAAACGCGCGGATCAATCCCGGCCAGGGAACATGCCCGCCTCTGGTTGTAGTTCTTCTCTTTCATAGCCCAGTCCACGGCTCTCCGCCTCGCACCGGGCTTCAGAAGTTTTTTCCCAGCATTTCCTTCAGCGTGGCTACGTCGAGCACGTGTTCCGCCAGTAACTTCTTCAGCTTCGCGTTCTCAGCCTCAAGCGCTTTCAACCGTTTGGCCTCGGACACTTCTATGCCGCCATACTTCGAGCGCCACTTGTAAAACGTGCCATCGCTGATGCCGTGCTTCCGGCAGAGCTCCTTGGCCCCTATGTCGGCCTGATGCTCCTTCAGAATGCCAATGATCTGTTCTTCGCTGAAACGGCTTTTCTTCATCGTCGGTCTCCTCAGTTGGAGAACAGGCTAACTTCAAAACCAGGACTTTTCAGGGGAGCAGGTCAAAGCCGATCAGAACTATTAAACGCGGCAACGTCCATCACAAGCAACTGGGCGTTCGAGCGGACATAAAACTTATCAGACAGATGTTTGCCGACGCATGATCCGGGAAACCTACATCGCCCCAACCCGGCCTTACCTAAACAATGCAATAGTCATTTATTATTTAGCTGCTTTCCTTAGGCGATGAATGACTTGCGCCAGTTCGACGCACATTTGTTCCAACGTATCGGCCGGTATGGTTTGTGGGGATGGAGATTCAGCATGAAATTTCGAAAAAGCAGCAACCGACCACCACTTTGCGTCTTCTCGAACACTTTTGGCACAGTTGTCGGTCATTAAGGTAAGCAGAAGTTCATTATCATCTCTGGTCATATCAATGATACTCTGCATGAAATTCATATCCAATACCCATATCGAAGAGCTTTTCATATTGAGTTGATCGGAAAGAGAGAAATCGATCGCGGAGTCGTGCATATTGGGTCGCAATAAACGGTTTCTTTGGAATAATCGTAGCAACGGGCCAGGTAGACTTGGATTGGCGGGGGGTAACTCAGACGGCACTGGTACCTGCAATACAGTTTCGTAAAAATCAATTGTAATATCTGCAGGCACCGGGCGCACGGACAGGCTTTTTACGTGTCCAAGCTTCTTCCATTTTTCCACATAAGATGCCCAAAGGGTATGTTTCAAGTGGTTTCTCATCCAATCGTTGAAGGGTTCCCCACTCCATGCCCCCCATTGCCACCATGCAGAGTTTAAGACGGATATCTGCGGTCGCACGTACATGACAACGTCCACTTCTATGTCGAGGCTGGCTAATATCTTCTCCCAGATGTCCGGTTGTGTCATCCATCCTTCAGAGGAAAATATCAAATCCGTAGGGTAATCTTCAATTCTTTTCTTGAGGGCTTCGAGTGGTCCATTCAATATTTTATTAGCACTGGTGGATGATCTATAACCTTTGTTCCCTATCGAATTTTTAGATTTTTCTTATCGACTATTTGGCCACTATGGCCGTCGATAAGGCCATAATTTATTTTCGTACCATCATGCCTAATTATGCTTGACGCTGCACTGAGTGCTGTCTGAATGGCGCTTGACCCACACTTACTTGCGCCAATGTGAAGCATAATAGATTTATTGACTTGACTCATCATCCACCAATTTCTAAGGGGTTTATCGCTTGTTTCTAAAGCTTCGGCTTTGTTGGATAACTCACCATAAGGTTGAACGTCCGCTTACGCCAGACGGATTCAGCCTAAAGCCACTGTGCGTGGTATGCCAAGAGCGCTGAAGCCGCTTAGGATTGCGACACGGATTTGGAATTCCGCGACCTGCCGATCAAAGTCGCGACCGGCAAGGCGCTGACCGAGCAATTTCACATAATGCATCTTTGTCTGGGACTGTTGCATTGTTTAGCTAAGGTCGGGTTAAGGCGATGTAGGTTTCGCGGATCATGCGTCGGCAAACAACTGGCTGATGAATTTTATCTCCCCTCGAACACTTGGTTGCTTGTGATGGATGTTGCCGCGTTTGATAGTCCTGATCGTCTCAATGCCGCTCAGCATCGCTTTGGCTGATCGCAAGTGGTTTTGCCGTCGAATATTAGTTTCCGGCCATCCCGCGCAAGACCTGTCCCAGCTAATTCAAATGGGATCGTATCCGATTCCCCATCGAAAGTGATAACCACCTCAAATGCAGCGACTAAAGCCCTCGCGCGACGATGCTCCTGAGAGAAGATTCGCCAATTTATAACGTAAAAGTTGTGCCGTGATAGCTATAGCGAAACAGTGATAACGTATCAGCTGCATTGTGTCGTCAGTATGTCGATATTCTTTGGCTGAAATAGTTTTTTCTCGTATATTTGGAACGCTTACGCGCAAATTGGCGACTTGAGATTCTCGTCGCAAGATTTCACCAGTTTTCAAGCAGGATTTAAACAAATGAACCGTAAATTTCTCCTATCGGCAGCAATTTGGGCGATGTCTAGCGCTACATATGCTACCGCTGCGACTGTCACGCTGACAGATTTAGCAGAATCCGGCAATATTGGGTTTGTGTCCTATAGTGGTATTGATAGTGACATCCAAGGGTACTTCAATGGCGCTTTGAACAACACCAAAGCAGAGCTATTTGCCTCAGGCAACAATGGGTACGAGAGTGGTTTGGTCGAAGGTATTGCGGGGTTGCCCACCGGGTCATTGAACCTTGGTGGTACAGAAATTTCTGGGAGCAACCCAGGGAATGTCTGGACCGTCGCAGGCTCCTCGTACTTCACAATTAAATTCGCTAAATCAATCTTTGTATTGTTTAACTCGACAGCAAGTAATGTCGAAGTGACGTTCGCAGCGGACCCCGACTGTAAAGACATATTTGCTTCAAATCAGTGTAGTAGCAAGGTTAGCCATTCTAAGTTTGTTACCGTTGAAGGCCCCTCTGCGGTTCCACTGCCCGCTGCTGGTTGGCTTTTGATTGCAGGCCTTGGCGGCCTCGGCGCGCTACGTCGGTTCAGAAAGTCGTAGGCGCAACACATCGGCTGAAAGGAACGGCCCATTTTGGGCCGTTTTTTTTGCATGCCCGCCACCGAGGAACGGGGCAAATTGATCTTACGCAGCGACCACCGCGCCAGTGAAGTGGTCCCAGAAAACTGGACGGTGAGTTAAGGTGTATCCCAAACGTTTGAAGGATACGAAGATGGCAAGGCGCAGGAACTTTACAGATCAGTGAAAAGCCAAGGTCGCGCTGGAAGCGCTGCGTGGCGACAAGACCGTGCAAGAGATCGCAGCGAAGCATTAACTGCATCCGAACCAAGTCAGCACCTGGAAGCGGCAGGCCATCGACGGAATGGCAGACGTGTTCTCGGGCGGCAAGCAGAGTGGCCCGACCGAGGCTGAAGTCAAGGAACTGCACGCCAAGATCGGGAGGCTGGCAGTGGAGAACGATTTTTTGTCGGAAGGGCTCAAAAGGTGAGCCCGGCAAAGAAACGGGCGATGATCCAGCGCGGCCACCCCAAGCTGAGCATCAGTCAGCAATGCAAGCTGGTGCGGCTGAGCCGATCCGCGTTCTACTACGCTCCTGTCAGGAGCGACGCCGAGACGCTGGCAATGATGAAAGAGATCACTGTGTGTTCACGAAGCACCCGTTCTTCGGGTCTCGCCAGATTGCTGCGTATCTGCGCCGGGAAGACACCATCGTGGGCCGTCATCGCGTGCGCCGCCTGATGGCGGCCAACCGCATCCGCAACATCGGGTCTTCCCGTATTTGCTGAGAAAGATGAAGATCGACCGTCCCAATCAGGTTTAATGCGCCGATATCGCCTTTGTGCCGGTCAAGAACGGCTTCCTCTACTTGGCGGCCATCATGGATTGGGCGACGCGCAAGGTGCTGAGCTGGCGGCTATCGAATACGATGCATGCCGACTTCTGCGTCGAAGCGCTGAACGAGGCCATCGCAAAGAATGGACCACCCGAGATCATGAACATGGATCAAGGATCGCAGTTCACCGGAGCTGTCTGGATCACTACGCTGACCGACGCCGGGGTGCGCATTTCGATGGACAGACGCGGACGGTACCTCGACAACATCTTCATCGAGCGCCTGTGGCGATCCCTAAGACAAGAGGCCATCTATCTCGAAGAA
>JGI24723J26617_10000104_pt1 | contig 90829 bp, 98 predicted proteins | sample Cruoilmetagenom6_FD_26617 | JGI IMG/M metagenome (IMG submission 26617) | reverse complement strand
ACCGGCGTGCCGTCGGCGGCGAACATGTTGTCGGTCGGTTGCGGCTCGCCAGCGGTTGCGAAATCCAGCGTCGCCATGTCGCCCGTGGCATAGCGTTCGAGGGGATTGGACGCCACCTTTCCGCCCGCTGCGCTGATCAGCACATAGACAATTGCGACAAGGGCGACCAAGAAGAGGCCGATAAAAGCTAGGCGGGTCATCGGATACGGTCTCCTGCGTCGGATAAAGGATATGGCAATGAACCAGGGCAAAGGCCAGACAATGTGGGGAGGACGCTTTGCCGCGACCCCGTCCGAGATCATGGACGAGATCAATTGCTCGCTCGATGTGGACCGGCGCATGGCCGAGGAAGATATCGCCGGAAGCCGCGCCCATGCGGACATGCTGGCCGAAATGGGCATCATCTCCCAGGACGATAATGAGGCGATCCAGTCCGGACTCGACGGCGTGCTGGGCGAATTGCGCGATGGCAGTTTCCCCTATCGCCGCGAGCTCGAAGACATTCACATGAATGTCGAGGCGCGCCTGAAGGAACTGATCGGGGCGCCGGCCGGCCGCCTGCACACGGCCCGCTCGCGCAATGACCAGGTCGTGACCGATTTCCGGCTCTGGACCCGCAACGCGCTCGACGGGGCAGGGGCCCTGCTCGCCGGCCTGCAGGGCGCGCTGGTCAGGCGCGCCGACGAGCATGCCGGCACCATCATGCCGGGCTTCACCCACCTCCAGACCGCCCAGCCGGTCACGCTCGGCCACCATCTGCTCGCCTATGTCGAAATGGCGTCGCGCGACCGTTCGCGCCTGGCCGATTGCGCCGTACGCCTGAATGAAAGCCCGCTCGGCGCCGCCGCGCTCGCGGGCACCGGTTTCCCCATCGACCGCGACATGACGGCTGAAGCCCTCGGTTTCGCCCGGCCCATGGCCAACTCGCTCGACGCCGTTGCCTCGCGTGACTTTGCGCTCGAGGCGCTGGCCGACCTGTCCATTGCGGCCACCCACCTGTCGCGCCTCGCCGAGGAAATCGTGCTCTGGACCAGTCCGCAATTCGGCTTTGCTGGCCTGACGGATGCCTGGTCGACCGGCAGTTCGATCATGCCGCAGAAACGCAATCCCGATGCCGCTGAGCTGGTGCGCGCCAAGGCCGCGCTGGTCACCGCGAATTTCGGCGCCCTGCAAGGCGCCATCAAGGCCCTGCCGCTCGCCTATGCCAAGGACCTGCAGGACGACAAGCGCCTCACGTTCGAGGCCTTCGATACGTTCAATCTCTGTGTCCGCGCCATGACCGGCATGATCGAGACGATCCGGTTCAGGCCGGATGCCATGCGGGCGGCCGCTGCGAAGGGCTTTTCCACGGCCACCGACCTCGCCGACTGGCTTGTGCGCGAACTCGGCCTGCCTTTCCGCGAAGCCCACCACATCACGGGCGCGCTGGTGGCGGAAGCCGAGGCGAAATCCTGCGATCTGGCTGATCTCGCCCTGGTCGACCTGCAGGGCGTGCATGCCGGCATCACGGAGGCGGTCTATGATGTGCTGACAGTTGAGGCATCTGCCTCATCCCGGACATCTTATGGGGCCACAAGCCCTGTTCGCGTTGCCGAACAAGTGGCACAGTGGAAACAGAGACTGCGACTGGAGTAACCCGATGAAACGCCCCCTTTTGCTCGCTGCCGCGCTGCTTGCCGCAGGCACCCTTTCGGCCTGTGGCCTGACCGGCGACCTGAAGCGCCCGGCGCCCCTTTGGGGGGATCCGGACGAGGCAATAGAACCGGCTGACTTGCCGGACGAAGCCAAATCCGACCTGCCGCCGCTGCCCGAACGCGAATCGACTGGAACCGACGACGTCGACGACGAATTGCTCGGCGGCGCCGACGGGAACTGATCATGTCGCGGCCATTCGTGCGCTCTTGCCGGATCGCGGCTTGCTGTCTTGCTGGCGCGCTCCTGCTTGTTGCCTGCCAGTCGGGTCCCTACAGGGTCAAACGGCCCGCCTCGCCACTTGTGCCGCTTGCGGTGCCGGTCGTGCCTGAAGACCAGGATGGCGAGCGTATCAATCAATGGGGCGGCATCGTGCCGGATACCCTGCCATCCGTTCCCGTCGATGATGGCGGACTCGGCGAAGTGGAATAGAACGAACCCGCATGCATCATTTTTCCTACCAGGGCGGAAGCCTCCATTGCGAAGGCGTCGACCTCGCGGCGATCGCCGATACGGTCGGCACGCCCTGCTATGTCTATTCCTCGGCCACGTTCACGCACCATGCCCGGGTCATTGCCAAGGCATTCGAAGGTCAGGACTGCCTGATCGCCTATTCGGTCAAGGCCAATGGCAATCTCGCTGTCCTCTCGACCCTGGCGCAGGAAGGCTGCGGCGCCGACGTGGTCAGCGGCGGTGAAATGCAGCGCGCCCTGAAGGCAGGCATCCCGGCCAGCCGGATCGTGTTCTCCGGCGTCGGCAAGACAGCGCCCGAAATGGACCTCGCGCTCAACCACGGCATCCACCAGTTCAATGTCGAAAGCGCCGGCGAGCTTCGCCTCCTCTCCGCTGTGGCCAGCGCGCTCGGCAAGACCGCACCAATTGCCCTGCGCGTGAACCCGGACGTCGCCGCTGGCGGCCACCCGAATATCTCGACCGGCAAGAAGGGTGACAAGTTCGGCATTCCGTGGAGCGAGGCCGAAGGCCTGTATGCCGAGGCCGCGACCCTGCCCGGCATCGCCGTGGTCGGCGTCGACGTGCATATCGGCAGCCAGATCGGCGATCTCGTGCCGATGCGCGCCGCCTTCGAGAAGATTGTCGGCCTCGCCCAGCGCCTGCGCGCGTCGGGTCACACGATCAGCCGCATCGATGTCGGCGGCGGTCTCGGCATCCCCTACAAGGACGGGGATGCGCCCGCCCCGCCTTCGGCCTATGCCCGGATGATCGCAGAAGTCATGGACGGCCTCGGCGTCCAGGTCATTCTCGAGCCCGGCCGCGTGATCGCCGGCAATGCCGGGGTCATGCTGACCACCGCGCTTTACGAAAAACCGGCGCCCGATCGTACCTTCCTGATCCTCGATGCCGGCATGAACGACCTGATGCGCCCCGCGCTCTATGATGCCCACCATGACATCCTGCCGCTGAAAGAACCGGCCCCAAATGCCGCTCAGGCCACCTATGACGTGGTCGGCCCGATCTGCGAGTCGACCGACAAATTCGCGGTTGGGCGGCAATTGCCCGAGGTCGCGCCAGGTGACCGGCTCGCCTTCATGTCAGCCGGGGCCTATGGCGCGGTCCTGTCTTCGGCTTACAATGCCAGGCCGCTTGTGCCGGAAGTGCTGGTGCATGGCGAAAAGTACGACATCGTGCGGAGGCGTCCGACCTTCGATGAAATGGTAGAGTTGGAGCAGGTACCCGATTGGCTGACCCGGACGGCATGAAGGCGATCCACGCCAAGGTTTCCGCGACATGGCGGAAACTGACGCTGTTTGCGCTTGGCCGCGCGTTCTGGCCGCTATTCGTCTTTGTCAGCCTGTTCTTCGCCATGGCGCTCGCCGGCGTGTTCGATCGGCTGCAACCGGCCATCGGCGCCGTCATGACGCTGGTCTTCTTCCTCGGCGGCTTGCTCCTGCTCATCCGGGGGCTGCGGCGCTACCAGCCGGTCAGCCACACCGTCGCGCGCGATGCGCTCGACCGCCAGTCCGACCTGCGCCCGCTGGCCGCCCTGGCAGACCGCCCGGCCGACCCGTCGCGCGGCGCCCAGAACTTGTGGCGTCACCATCGCGCCCGCCTGCTGGCCGAACTGTCCAACCTGCGCCCGCCCTCGCTGCGGGCCGCGTGGAAAGCGCTCGACCCTTATCTCCTCCGGGTCATCCTTCCCGCCGCGCTGGCCGCCATCGCGATCATCGCCTGGAGCGATGCGCCGGGCCGCGTGCTGCGGGCCTTCTCGCCGGACTATGGCGCGCTGATGGGCGCCGACGACATGGTGGTCGAAGCCTGGATCACGCCGCCCGAACATACCGGCCGCGCGCCGATCTTCCTGAAGCCCGGCCTCGACGGCGTGCGCGTGCCCAAGGGCTCCGAAGTCACCCTGCGCACGCAGGCGCATTCGGCCCCGCGCCTCGTCATGAAGGGGAACAAGACCCGCAAGCAGGCCTTCCTCGCCACGCCGGACGGCGCCTATGAGGCCAAGGCGAAGGTGATGGAGGACACGCGCCTCTCGGTGCGCTGGTGGGGCGAACGCGCCGCATGGCGCCTGCTCGCCTCGCCGGATGATCCGCCGACCGTCAAATTCGTCGCAATCCCGTCAATCGGGACACAGGACCGGATCCAGTTCACCTGGGGCGCCACAGATGATTATGGCGTGACCCGGCTGGAGCTCGCGATTTCCCTGCGCGACCCGAACCCCGCCGCGCCCGACGCCGAAGACCGTGTCCCTGTACCGCTGCCGGGCGTGTCGCCAACGCAGGGCTCCGATACGATCCAGCTCGACCTGACCCGCCACCGCTGGGCCGGCCTGCCGGTCAATGTCCGCCTGGTCGCCACTGACGGCGCGGGGCAGGAGGGCGCCAGCGAAACCGTGCCCTTCCTCCTGCCGGAAAAACTCTTCCTCGAACCCATCGCCCGCGTGGCGCAGGAAGTTCGTGTCACCGTCCTGCGCGAGCCCGGCGCCTATGCCGCGCTGCCGAAGAATGAACAGGCGCTGCAGCAGGACGCCCTCAATACCGAGGCGGCCAACCGGCTCGCCGCCGCCCCGCCGGGTGTCCAGAAGGCCGCCACGATGCTCGATGCCGTCACCTTCAAGGGTGAGCGGTACATGCCGAACATTGCCGCCTTCCTGACCTTCCGCACCGCGCAGGGCGTCCTGTCTGCCGCCAGCACCAAGGCAGAGGCCGATGCCATCGATCCGCTGCTCTGGGCGCTCGCGCTGAAATCGGAATATGGCAGCTCGGCCGATGCGCTGCGCCGCCTCGAAGCGGCCCGCCGGGCGCTCGAACAGGCCCTGCGCGACGGCGCCTCGGAAGACGAGATCAAGCGCCGCATGCAGGCTTTCCGCGACGCGGCGAACAATTACCTCGCCGCCAAGATGGCCGAAGCCATGGCCAATGGCGGTGAGGCGCCGCCATCCAACGAAGACGGACAGGCCTCCGCCAGCGGGCCGAATCTCGGCGGGCAGGATTTCGAGGACATGCTGCAGGCCCTGCAGGACCTCACCGAGACCGGCGCCAGCGACCAGGCCCGCCAGCTACTCTCCGATATCACCAACATGCTGCAGAACCTCGAATTCCAGCAGGGCGGCGGCGCGGGCAAGGGCATGCCGGGCATGCCCGGCGAACAGGCTGAGAATGACGAAGACCTGCCGCCGGAAGAGCAGGAGCTGACCGATGCGATGAAACGCCTTTCGGATATCCTGCGCGAACAGCGCCAGCTCAACGATGACACGCTGGCGCAGGAACGTGGCGAACGCCCCGGCGAGCAACCGGGCGAAGGCGCAGAACCCGGCCAGCAGGCCGGTACACAACCGGGCGATCAATCCGGCGGTGACGACCCGACGGGCAACCAGCAGGCCGGCAACGGGACGCAGGCCGGCGAGACCCCCGGCTCAGGTTCAGGTGAAACCGATTCCGCTGAAAATGGCGAAACGGGTTCCGGCCCCGGCCAGCGCCCGTCCGAACAGACGCTCGCCGAACGCCAGGCCCGCCTCGGCGAACTGGTCGAAAAGCTCGCCCGCGAGAAAGGCCTCGGCCAGGGCGGCGAGTCCGGCGAGAACGCGCTCGAAGGCCGTATCGACCCGGACGCGCTGGAGGATATCCGCCGCGCCCAGCGCCGCGCCGAGGATGCGTTGGCACAGGGCAATGAGCGCCGGGCCGCGCGTAACCAGGAACTCGCCACCCAGCTGCTGTCGGAACAGTCGAGCAGTCTCGCCAAGGCGCTCGACGAGGTCCGCGCCGCCCGTACCGGCGAAGGCGATCCCGGCAACGCGACCGATCCGCTGGGCCGCAATGCTTCGGGCGGCGGCAATAATGGCGCGAATGTCGACATCCCGGACGCGGGCGAACGCCAGCGCGCCAAGGACATTCTCGACGAACTGCGCCGCCGCTACAATGACGCCGAAGACGAGGAAGAGCGCGAATACCTGCGCCGCCTGCTCGAACGCTTCTAGCCTTGCGCGCAGGCGCCAAGCCTGCCTTGATACGGAAAAAATCAGGAGGACGCGCCATGGCTGAGCGCTGGAACTATAGTCACGGCCTGAAGGATATCGGCAACGGCCTCTATGCCTGGCTGCAGCCGGATGGCGGCTGGGGCTGGTCGAATGCGGGCCTGATCACCGACGGCGGCCAGTCGCTGCTGGTCGACACATTGTTCGACATGAAGCTGACCGCCGACATGCTGAAGGCGATGGGCGACGCCACCGGCCTTGCGCCCGACGATATCGGCGTGATCGTCAACACGCATGCCAATGGCGACCATACGCACGGCAATGGCTGCTGCCAGCATGCCGAGATCATCGCGTCCGAGGCGAGCGCCTGCGAGATGGAGGACGTCAATCCGGCCTTGCTCGCGCAATTGCTCAAAATGGCGCCGGAGATGGGCGCAGCCGGGGCCTATTTCTCCGAGATATTCGGCGTGTTCGATTTTGCCGGCGTCGAGGAACGCGCGCCCACGCGCACCTTCTCCGGCCAGCTCGACCTCAAGGTCGGTGACAAGGCGGTGGAACTGATCGAGGTCGGCCCGGCGCATACGGCGGGCGACGTGCTCGTGCATGTGCCGTCAGATCGCGCTGTGTTCACCGGCGACATCCTGTTCATTGATGGAACGCCGCTGATGTGGGCCGGCCCCGTCGCCAACTGGATCCGCGCCTGCGACAAGATCTGCGCCATGGATGTCGATGTCATTGTGCCCGGCCATGGTCCGATCACGGACAAGGCGGGCGTGCGCCGCGTCGCGGATTATCTCAACTATATCGATACCGAGGCCCGCAAGCGGTTCGATGCCGGGATGGAGGTGCGCGAAGCCGCCCTCGATATTGCGCTCGGCGATTATGCCAGCTGGGGCGACGCCGAACGTATCGCGGTCAATGTCGATAGTCTCTATCGGGAATATCGTGGCGACGGCGTGGTCACCCCCGTCCTCGGCCTCTTCGCCTTGATGGCCGACACGCGCGAGGCGATGCGGAAGTAGGGCGATAACCGCTTTGGGTCAGGAGCAGTCAATAAGATTCAGACTCACGCTGAACAAAGGGACAAGAATGCAATTGACCTCACCATTCGGCTTCGAAGAAATGCGGATAGTCGACATCAGCGTTGACTCGGCTTACTCAAGTCATTGGCAACGTCAAAATCTGCAACAAGACCAAACAGAAAGCTGAGACAGAGAGGGCGCTGTGTCGTGCAATATGAGCGCTGGAACAAGTTAAGCCGTTTCTCGAAAGCCGGTCTGTATTGGGTCGCGACTGGTATCGTTGTTGGTATTCTCTATTTGATATCGGGCATTGAAGCGATTTGGTGGCTGTTGCTTCCATGCGCAATTTTGCTTCTGAGGTATTTGTTTTCTAGTGAAAAAGGTTCAGGGAAATAGTGGACTGACAAGCATGGTTGTCATCATCCTATTTTCATGTGGTGAGCTAATATACATCGAGCGATTTGGACCAGTCTGTGTCGCGGAGATCACACTTCAAGGCTCGGCTATTTGTCCATTTCGACGCCGAAAGCAGATAAACTATCTGCGCGCGCGCTACATGCCCAGCCTACCGGTTCGCCCCCGGCACCCATTTGATGTCATCCTTGCCATTATTGTTAGCCACGCGGCCGATCACGAACAGCCAGTCCGACAGGCGGTTGGCATAGGCCAGCGCCTCGGGGCTCACCACTTCGTCTTCCATGCCGAAAAGCTCCGCGATCTGGCGCTCGGCCCGGCGGCACAGGGTGCGGGCGACATGCAGGTGCGCGGCGAGCGCACTGCCGCCCGGCAGGATGAAACTGTCCAGCGGCGCGATATTCACATTCATCGCATCGATCTCGGTCTCGAGGCGTTTGACCTGGGCCTCGACAATGCGCAGCGGCGTCCATTCCAGCTTGTCGCCCCGGTCCGGCGTCGCGAGGTCCGCGCCAAGATCGAACAGGTCATTCTGCACCCGGCGCAGCGCGGCCAGCATCTCGCCCTCGGCATGCAGCGCGGCCACGCCCAGCGCGGCGTTCACCTCGTCCACGGTGCCATAGGCGGCAACGCGCGGGTGCCACTTGTCGAGCGGCTCGCCCGTCGACAGGCGGGTTTTGCCCTTGTCGCCGGTCTTGGTGTAAATCTTGTCGATCTTGACCATGGGGCCTCCTAGAATCCGATCTTGAACGCCCCGGCCAGCGCGCCGAGCGCAACGAGGATCGCAATCACGATGGCCTGCACGAATATGCGCAGCCGCATCAGCTTGTTCGAACGGCTCGCCTGGTTCTCATCCGTTCGGGCGAGATTGGCGATGCCAAGGCCCAGAACGATCACGAGGACGGCGATGCCGACATAGAAGGCGATGGACAGGAAGAGTTGCATATGTGGCGCCTTTCCGGCTGTGTCAGCGGTCTATATGGACCCGGAAACCCCAAACGGCCATGCGCAAAGGGTCGCGCCGCGCCGCCTGTATCAGTGTCCGTCCTCGATCCGCGCGGCGAGGGCTTCGATACGCTCAGCGGCTTTCGACAATATGTCGGCCACTTTTTTCTCGGTCTCGGCGACGCCGGGAACGGCCTTCCGCGAGGCGTCCAGCTCGTCCAGCAGGGCCAGCGCCGCGATCAGCAACAGGCGCTCCTCGCCAATATCGCCCACCGCGCCGGCAATCTGGTCCACGCGCGCGTTCAGCTGCTCCGACAGCTTCTGGATACGGGTCTCCTGCCCGGGCGCGCAGGCGACGGAATAGGCCCGGCCGCGCAGGGTAATGTCTGCTTTCGCCATCTATTCCGGCTCTTCCTGCACGTGTGCGCCATCCTTGCCGAGGGCCGCGCGGACCTCTTCGATGGCCGCCCCAAGCGCCTCGCTCGCCTCGTCGGCCAGGGCCTGCAATTCCTCCTCGCGGGCGAGTGACCCATCCAGCTCTTCGGCCATGCGGGCGCGGTCTTCGGCCAGTGCGGCCAGTTCCGCGCGCATCACGGCCGGGTCGCCGGTTCGCGACATGAGCGAGTCGAGCGCGCCCTCGAGGCGCGACAGGGCCGCATCGAGGCGGCGGGCAGATGGATCAAGGTCGGTCATATCATCAATGAACTAACGGCATTGCAGCCATCCGCCAAGCGGCTTGACGTTGTCGCGGGAGTCTGGCCTACGACGTTTGAAGACTTTTGGAGATAGCAGAATGGCTGTGACGAACCGGGATATGGCGAATGCCATACGCGCCCTGTCGATGGATGCGGTAGAGGCGGCCAAGTCTGGCCATGTTGGATTGCCGCTTGGCATGGCCGATGCGGCCACGGTCCTGTTCCGCAAATTCCTCAAATATGACCCCACTGACCCGACCTGGGCCGACCGCGACCGTTTCGTCCTGTCCGCCGGACACGGCTCGATGCTGGTCTATTCGCTGCTCCACCTGACGGGTTACAAATCTGTCAGCCGCGACGATATCCGCAATTTCCGCCAGCTCGGCGCCTCCACACCCGGCCACCCGGAGAATTTCCACACAATCGGCGTCGAAACCACGACCGGCCCGCTCGGCCAGGGCATCGCCACCGCTGTCGGCATGGCCATCGCTGAACGCCACCTCAATGCCCGCTTCGGCGACGAGCTTGTCGACCACAAGACCTATGTCATCGCAGGCGATGGCTGCCTCATGGAAGGCATCAGCCAGGAAGCCATCACGCTCGCTGGCCACCTCAAGCTCAACCGCCTGATCGTCCTGTTCGACGACAATGCCGTCACTATCGATGGCGGTATCGTCCTGTCGGACAATACCGACCAGTGCGCGCGCTTCGAGGCCTCCGGCTGGGTCACCCGCAAGGTTGATGGCCATGACGAGAAAGACGTCACCGCCGCACTGAAATGGGCCCAGACCCAGAAGAAGCCCGTCTTCCTCGCCGTCAAAACCATTATCGGCTTCGGCGCGCCCAAGCTCGCCGGCACCGGCAAGGCGCATGGCGGCCCCTATGGCCCCGACGAGATTGCCGGCATCCGCGAGAATATCGACTGGCCCCACGCGCCGTTCGAGGTGCCCACCGCCATCGAAACCGCCTGGGCGAAAGCCGGTGCGCGCGGCAAGCCGGAGCGCGACGCCTGGAAGAAGCGCCTGACGGCCTCCCCGAAAAAGGCCGAGTTCAACGTCGCCATTGCCGGCCGCCTGCCGAAAAATCTCGGCAAGGCGCTGATCAAGCACAAGAAGGCCGTTGCCGAAGGCGGCGAGACCAAGGCCACCCGCCAGTGGAGCGGTGCCGCGCTGGAAGTGATCACCGGCCTCGTGCCCGAAATGATCGGCGGTTCGGCAGACCTCACCGGCTCGAACAATACCCAGACCTCGCACACCACGGCCCTCACGCCCGCCAATTGGGGCGGCCGCTACATTCATTACGGCGTGCGCGAGCATGCCATGGCCGCCGCGATGAACGGCATGTCTCTGCATGGCGGCGTGATTCCCTATTCGGGCACCTTCCTCGTATTCGCCGATTACAGCCGCGCCGCGATCCGCCTCGGCGCCCTGATGGGCACGCGCGTCATCCACGTGATGACCCATGATTCCATCGGCCTCGGCGAAGACGGCCCCACCCACCAGCCGGTCGAACATGTCGCCAGCCTGCGCGCCATGCCGAACATGCATGTCTTCCGCCCGGCTGACGGTGTCGAAACGGCTGAATGTTGGGAACTCGCGCTCGAGAATGCCACAGGCCCCGCCACGATGGCGCTCACCCGCCAGGGTCTGAAGCCCGCTCGCACCACGCATGACGACGAAAACCTTTCGGCCAAGGGCGGCTATGTCCTGTCAGACTGTAAGGGCAAGGCCCAGGCGGTCATCATCGCCACCGGGTCTGAAGTCGAAATCGCCCTCGCCGCGCAGGCCCAGCTGGCAAAGGACGGCGTCAAGACGCGCGTCGTCTCGATGCCGTGCATGGAACTGTTCGAAGCGCAGGACGCGAAATACCAGAAGGCCACCCTCGGCGGCGACGTGCCCCGCGTGGCGGTCGAAGCCGGCGTCCGTTTCGGCTGGGACCGCTGGATCGGCCATGATGGCGGCTTTGTCGGCATGCACGGCTTCGGCGCCAGCGCGCCGTACAAGGAACTCTACAAGCATTTCGGCATCACCGCCGAGGCAGTCGCAGAAGCCGTCAAGGCGCGGGTCTAGGCACCGGCGCTCACACCGGCCGCCGGAACCGATCCACGGCAATCGCCTCGCCGGGCCGTCTGTGTCCGGCCATCAGGCGTTCGGTTAGCCGCTGGTAGTGAAGGATGAAACGGGCGACCCAGTCGCGCCGGGCCGCGTCCAGCGTGCCGGGTGCAAGGCCCCGCGTCGTTTCTTCCTGTTCGATCCGCCAGTCCTGCACCGCCGCAAAGCCCGGCGCATCGAGATAGATGAACGCGTCGGCCATGTCCCAGAGGCGCGCATACGGCCCGGCCAGCCCAGCCTCCTGGTAGGCCCGCCACGTGCCGTCCTTGTCCTCCGCCTCCACCGCGTTGAGCGGCGGCGCCTTTACCGCTGACGGGTCTGCCGCCACGCCCAATAGCCAGCCCTCCACGAAGATCACGCGCGGCGCGCCCCGCACCACGGTCCAGTCGTCCGGCGCGCGCCGCTCGTCAGCCGCCTTGTCAAAGACCGGTACGCGCGTGCGCTCATCCGGCCCGGCCGCCATCAGGCGCGTCAGCGTCTCCATCAGCAGCGCCAAATCGTGCGTGCCCGGCGGCCCGCGCGTGGCGAACAGCTTGTGCACGTCGCGGGCAAGCGCCTGCCGCGCGGCGCGTGTCAGGTAAAAGTCATCCAGCGCCAGCGCCACCGATTCCGGAATCGCCGCCGTCAGCGCCGCCATCGCGGTCGACTTGCCGACGCCCTGCGGCCCCGCGATGAACACGACCCGCGCGCCCGCGTTGACCGCTTCCGTAGCCAGCGCCAGCAAGCGGTCCGCCAGCGCCGTCATGTCTTCGCGGCCTTGCCTGCTCCCCGCAGGCTCAGTAAGCTCAGCGTCCACAGGCACAGGGCCATCGCCAGCGCCAGGATTGCATTGCCGTGCCACCCCGCGAAGTCATAGGCGGCTGTCCCGGCCCAGCTCGCCGCGCCGCCGCCAATGAACATCATCACGATGTAAACCGTCATCAGGCGCGTGCGAATCTCGGGCGCCTTGCTCAGGAACGTCATGCGGCTGGAAATATCGATCAGCGGCCCGCCGATATTCATGATCACGATCGGGATCATCAGCAGGAACAGGTTGTTGCCCAGGAAGAACAGTAGGGACACGCCGAACAGATGCGTCGAGGCCACGACCAGGCGCGCCCGGCGCGGGCCAACCCGGTCGGCCCAGGCGCCAAGACGCGGTGTGGTGAACAGGTTGAACAGGGCAAACAAGGCAAGATAGCCGACCACGTCCACGCCATAGCCCATCTCTGGGCTGGTCAGGTGCAGGCCAAGGCCCATCCAGACCGACAGGAAGATGCTGAAGCCCAGCGCCTGGATCGTGCCCGACAGCAGGATTTCGGGATTCCGGCGCACGATGGGCACAAGCGACGCGATCAGCCCGAAATAGCTCTGGCCCGGCGCGGCCACGGTGCGCGAATCGCGCTTCTCCATGATCAGCGGCAGCACCACGCTCACCGCCAGCATCAGTGCGGCGGCGACGAAATACACGCTGCGCCATCCGAAATACTCGCCCATCACGCCCGCGCCCGCGCGCGCCAGCAATATGCCGGCAATGATGCCCGTGGTGATGATTGCCGTCGCCTTGCCAAGGTCGCCCGGCGCCACGCGTTTCGACACATAGGTCGGCAGCAAATAGGGCGCGATGGTGAAGAAGCCGAGCACGGTCGACCCCATCACGAACAGCCAGTAATCCTGCGCGAAGGCCATCACGGCCACCGACAGGAACTGCGCCGCGACAAAGATCGCCGTCAGGCGTCGGTTGCTCACCCAGTCGCCCAGCGGCAGCAGCAGCAAGATGCCCAGCGCCAGCGCGATCTGGTTGAAGGCCGGCACCATGCCGATCATCGCGTGGCTGATGCCGAAATCGTCGGCCACGAGCGAGATGATCGGATGGATATAATAGGCGTTCGCCGTCACCACGGCAGTCGCGGCCGACAGCACGTAAAGGTCTGGATTTGACAAGTGTTTCGGTGTCGCGGCGGCCTGTATCGGGCTGGGTTCGGGAGGCTGGTCCATGCCTCACTCCATCCCGAATGCCCGCGCGGCGCAAGCCATCACCATGAGGCAAGTGATGCGTGTCCTCAAATTCATTCAACTAATTGGTTGACTATTCTGCGCGGCCGAAATATTAAACCATATGGTTGAACAACAAGCCCTCCAGCTCGACACCGTCTTTCACGCCCTCGGCGATGCGACCCGCAGGCAGATGCTGCGCCAGCTGGCCGATGGCGAGCAGACGGTCGGCCAGCTGGCGCAGCCGTTCGAGATGTCGCTCGCGGCTGCCTCGAAACACGTCAAGTCGCTCGAAAAGGCAGGGCTGATCCGCCGCGAGGTGCGCGGCCGCACGCATGTCTGCCACCTCGAACCGGGCCCGCTGGCCAGCGCCAGTGAATGGCTCACCTTCTACCAGCGCTTCTGGACCGGTCGTCTTGACGATCTCGAACGCCTGATGCGCGAAACGCCTCCCACACCCCCAACGTCCAGACCGAAAGGAAAGTAGAATGGCTCCCCTGACAAAACTCGACCCCTATGGCGCACTGATCGAGCCCGCCACACTGAAAATCCAGCGCCTGCTGCCCGGCCCGATCGAGCGCTGCTGGGACTGGCTCACCGACAGCGACCTGCGTCAGCAATGGCTGGCTTCCGGCGTGATGGACCTCACCCCCGGCGCCCCCTTCGAATTCACCTGGCGCAATGACAGGCTGACCCAACCGCCCGGCGCACGGCCCGAAGGCTTCAAGGCCGAACACAGCATGAAATGCCGTATCGTGACGGTCGACGCTCCGCGCCTTCTGGTCATCACATGGGGCGAGCAGAGCGAGGTTGCCTTCACGCTCGAATCCCAGGGGGATGAGGTCCTGCTCATCCTCATCCATCGCCGCGTGCCGGATCGCGAGACGCTGCTCAATGTCAGTTCCGGCTGGCACACCCATCTCGATATCCTCGTCGCCCGCGCCCGCGGCACAGAGCCGACACCCTTCTGGGACGACTGGCTGGCCCGCAAGGCCGAATACGCACAGCGCCTGCCCTCGGCCTGATCCTAGTCGATCGGCGAAAACCGGCACTGGGCCACCAGCGTGAACAGCCTGTCCTCGACTGTGTCCAGCACGTCCGGGTCGGATTTCAAGGCCGCATTCACGGTCATCAGGTCCTTCGGGTTCACGTCTTCCGGCAAGAATTCGAGTGAGGATGTGTGCAGCAGGATGCTGACATGCTGGCCTGCGTGGATCACATTGAACACGACATCAATGTCCGGTCCCGGATCATCGCCATTGAGATACATCTCCCACAGGTCCATGCCCATGTATCCGCGCCCTTTGACGAAATAGGGCAGCTGAAGCACCGCCATGCCGTATTCCAGTCCGTCGCGATCGCGGTGGGCCTCGCGCAGCAGGCCGTAATTCCCGCCGCCATAGCCTGATCCATAGACCGCCTCGGCGGTATCCACCGGCCTCATCGGGCGGAACTGCACCTCCAGGAAGCGCTTGGGATCGGCCTCATCGGTAAATCGTACGATATGGCTGGCCACCACCTTGATCGGATAGACGATCTCGTTGCGCAATTGCGGGTCCCACGGCTTGCGCTCGTCCACCGGGATCACGCGCTGGCGCGTCTCGACCAGTTCGGCGGCATCCCTGATCCGGACGGCCCCGCGAAAGCCCTGGCCCGGTCCCGGCACAGGGCAGGCGAACGCGCCGTCCGGCTGGGTGTAGATGCCGTTCTCCACCATGCCCAGCACAGGCAGGTCGGATTCAAGGCTGGTGCAACCTGCAAGAACCAGGACCGCAAGCATTGTGCTGAATTTGCGCATATTCACTGCCTCCTCCGCAGGTTGGATCAAACCACACAAGCGCGGGCGCGACAAACCGGGCGGGAGGCGGTACGGCCAGTCCCCGTTTCTGTGGCCTGCAATCCGCCGCCACCACACGCGATCCCTAAAACTTATCCCACACTTCCGGTCCCGGAGTATAATGGGCGGCATGAACCCGCTCTACGCCCATCTCTATGCCCATGTCATGGTCCTGTTCTGGCCGTGGCTCTGGTGGCAGTTGCGCGCAATCGAGCGCTGGCGGCAGCAAACGGGCCGGGGCCTGCTGATCGCGGCCGACCAATACGGCAATGTCCATGTCCGCTGGGTCGAGGATGCGCCGGATGCGGCCCCTGTCCGTGCGCCGGTGTCTGACCGTTTCATCCGCGCACTTGCCGGGGACGATCCGATCTCCCAATTCATCCGCTCACCCCGGCGAAAGCCGGGGCCCAGGGCCGCCCGATCAGGTCTTGCCGCACGGGTTCCCGGCTTTCGCCGGGATGAGCGGATGCTTGGGATGATTCCCGACACCTGACCCATCCTCCACCTGAGAAAATCCGTACCCCCCGAAGCGCCCTCACAGGCGCCGCACGTGCAGGCGCGAATGTCTTGCGCCCGCCTCCCCGCCGCGTCAGGATGGCAAAAAGGGAGGGGACAGGCATGAACTACGAAACCCTGTATACGCTCATCAATCTCAGCGTCATGCCGGCCTGGCTCCTGCTGGCCGTTCTGCCGCGCGCGAATGTCACGCAAACGCTCGTCCATTCCGGCCTCTATCCGCTGGGCCTCGGCGTATTCTACATCGTGGTCATGGTGATGAATCTGGGCTTCGGCATGGGCGCCGAAGGCGGCAGCTTCAACAGCGCCGCCGGCGTGTCCCAGCTCTTCTCCCATCCGCTCGGAATCCTGGTCGGCTGGTCGCACTATCTCGTGTTCGATCTCTTCGTCGGGGCGTGGCAGGCACGCGATGCCCGGCGCCGCGGCGTGCCGCACCTGGCGCTCGTGCCCTGCCTCTTTTTCACGCTGATGCTCGGCCCGGTCGGCCTCTTGCTCTACCTGATCGTCCGCAAGCTAACCGGCAAGGGCGGCTGGAGCCTCGTCGAGGCCTAGGCCTCGTCCGCCTCGGGAAACAGGTCCATCTGGCGCGGGTCGACCCAGCGCTTGCGCCGTGACGGCTTGGTCCGGCCCGAGCGGAAATAGAGATCGTCGGTATGGTCGGCCTCTGCCGGTTCCGGCTTCGGTTCGGGCTTGGGCACTTTCGCGGCCTTCTTTGCCTTCGCCGCGTCCACCAGACGCCAATAGGTCACCGCCACCACAGGCGCGCCCTTGTCGTCCTCATAGCGTTGCAGGAAGCCGTGCGCGATGCCGCCGGCATTGGCCACCATCTGCACGTCGGCGTCGGCCTCGCTCAGGTTCAGCCATTCGGTATGCAGCGACTCCACTTTCAGGCCGCCCGCAATGGCCTCGGCATCGGCGCGCGTGCGCGCGGCCTTGGCGCCGGGGTCCAGCGCTTCAGTGATATTGCGGGCAAGGGGATAAGCGTGGCTCATCTGAGGCGTCAGGTATGCGAGACTTGTGCCGCCGTCCAGCCCGCATCCTGTCCGGCCTGCAAGCGCCCCGCCGCCAGCCGGGCAAAGCGCAGCATCACGGCCTTGCGGCGCGCCCCCGCCAGCTTGTCGGGAATGGCCTCCCGTATCACCGCCCCGCCAAACGCATCGGCCACGATCAGGCCCGCCGCCTCGGGGATCAGGTCCTGCGGGAAATCCGCCATCACGGCGAAATAGAACCGGTCGCAGAAGGGCATATAGTCCGGCCATTTCGAATCCGCCCGGAAATCGGCCACCGAGGACTTGATCTCCACCATGGCGATCTCGCCGGCCGGGCCGACGGCGGCAATATCCGCCCGGCGATTGTTCGCCAGCGTCATTTCCGTCACCCCGAAATAGCCGTGCCCCGCCAGCAGGCGCAGCGTGCCGCGGGCAATCTCGCCCGCCCGCGTCTGCGGCAGGCTGGCATCTGTCAGCTCATCAAGGGCGCTGTCAGGCATGGGGCAGGGGCTTTCCGTTCTGGAATTGTTCCGAAAAAATCCTAAGCCCGCGACGCCGTCAGGGTCAAGGTCTGTGGGGCCTGATCGGGCGTTCGGGGCGAAAAACCGGCGCCGTGCCTGATCCAACCAGCCCCGGGCCGCGTAGACAGGACACCCAGCAGGAGAGTCCGATATGGCCAGCGCCTATGATTCGAACGGCCCCGCCGACCGTCGCTTCGTCAAGACGGCGATGAAAGCCCCCATGCTCGAACCGGCGCATGAACTGGACCTTGCCCGCCGCTGGCGCGAACAGGACGACGAAGCCGCCCTGCATGAACTGACCACGGCCTATATGCGTCTCGTCGTGTCGATCGCGACGCGCTTCCGCAATTACGGCCTGCCAATGTCCGACCTCATTTCCGAAGGCAATGTCGGCCTGATGCAGGCGGCAGGCCGGTTCGAGCCGTCGCGCGAAGTGCGCTTCTCCACCTATGCCACATGGTGGATCCGTGCCGCCATCCAGGACTTTGTCCTGCGCAACTGGTCGATTGTCCGCACCGGCACGACAGCGGCGCAGAAAACCCTGTTCTTCAATCTCCGCCGCCTGCGGGCCCAGATCGATGATACCGATGATGGCGTGATGACTCGCGCAAACATGGCCTGGGTGTCAGACCATCTCGGCGTGCCCATGCGCGATGTCGAATCCATGGCCTCGCGCCTGTCCGCGTCCGACCGTTCGCTCAACGCGCCGCTGGCGACGGATGGCGACGGCCAGTGGCAGGATCTCATCGTCGACGAGTCCGCGATCCCCGAAGACCAGGTCATCGCCCGCCGCGATGGGAATCGCCGCAAGGAATGGATCGCCGACGCGCTGCAGGCCCTGAACGAGCGCGAGACGCATATCATCCGTCAGCGGCGCCTGTGCGAAGAATCCGTCACGCTCGAATCGATCGGCCGGGAACTTGGTATCTCGAAGGAACGGGTCCGCCAGATCGAGTTCCAGGCGCTTGGCAAGCTGCGCAAGGCGCTGGTGCAAATTGTCGGTGATCCGGAAACCTCCGGCCTCATCCCGAACGTCTAGGCTTACCAGCCGCCGCCGCCGCCTCCACCGCCGCCGCCGCCCGAGGATCCGCCGCCGCCCGAACCCGACGAGCTGGAGCTTTGCGGCAGCGAGGTCGCGACGCCCGAGCTCATCGTGCTGACCATGCCGCTGGTCATCTCGCCGATATTGCGGAAACCGCCCGACGACATGTTTGTCCAGCCGGGATTGTAGGCAGCGGCCTCTTCCGGAATCAGCCGTTCGAAATGCTTCGTCCACGGTTTTTCCACGCCCAGCGCCACGGCATAGGGCAGGAAGGTTTCATACCGTTCGGTCGTCATCGGCGGCGGCGCCTCGCTGCCCACTTCCGCCGCGTTCAGCTGCAGCTTCTCGGCGGTCTCCATATACAGCCTGAAGCCCTCGATCTCTGTGCGCACGGCCTGGCCCTTCCGGGTCGGGGCCGGCATCAGGTACATGAACCAGCCATTTAGCGCCGCCAGCGATACCACCACGCCGGTGTGCCACCACGACCATTGCGTCGCCTGCGTGATCGCCAGCGCCACGGCGCCACCCGACAAGAGAAGCGCCAGGATCGAATAGCCGATATTCCATTTGAAATACTTGGCGCCATAGGCGCGTGACAGGGACTTCCGGAATTGCATATAGGCCGCCGTGAATTTCGCATCATATGTCTTGCCCAGCGTCAGCGCATTGTCGCGGCTGAAAAGTCCGGCTTCCAGTTTCAGGTCTTCGGGCGTCAGCGTGGCAGGCTTTTCCGTCTCCGGCGTGCGCGTCAGCGTGGTTTGCTTTTTCTTGCCCGCCTCGATCGTCAAATGCCCCTTCACGGCGAGGTTCATCAATGTGGCTATCAGGGCCTTGTGGCCTGTCAGTGAGCGGTAAAAGATATGGTGGACCGCCGCAGGTGAATAGCCGTCCGGCGGCGCATAGCGCGGGAACACCGGCCCCTTCACCGGGTCGCGCCCGACCTTGTCGAAATTGCGCCACGAGAAGCCGAACACGCCCAGCAGGGATGCGAGCAGGATCGCCAGCGAGCCATTGCGCTGCCACCAGCGGCGGGTCTGGTCCGCGCTCGACGGCGGATCGATCAGGCCTTTCTCGAGTCCCACGGCGACCGTCAGGCCCTCACCCGATTGCAGGGCCCGGGTCGTCGCGAACACATGGCTGTCACCGCGCGACTGGTGCGAGAAATCAGTCCCGGCCTTGCCCAGTCCGCCCGTATAGGCGTCAAACGCCGTCACCCGCGCGCCTGGCGGCAAGGTGATCGTCGCGGTCGCGGCATCGATCGGGAAGTCCCAGTAATTGCCGGTGGCGTTCCAGTAGATTTCGTCATGGTCGGTAAAATAGCGCACCTGGTTTTTTACCCGGTACCTGATCTCGTAAACATGCTCGCCGTTCTCGAGGAACACATTGGCCGACCCGATCCGGACGATCAGCGCATTGCCATCGGTTTCAGTCGAATAGGGCTCGCGCGCCCCGTCCCGCGTCACCTGCATGGTCTTGTAATCATAAGGCAGCTTGGCGCCCTCATCGTCATAATAGCGGGGCAGGTTGCGCAGGATGCCGCGCCGTATCTGGTAGCCTTCAGATGTGACCGCCAATGTTTCGCTGACCACGATATCGCCATTGGTCTGGACCGTGATGTCGACATCGAACCGGTTGATCCGCTCCTCGGCCATCGCGCCCATCGCCAGGGTGAGCGCAAGCAACAGCGCGATCAGGGGGCGCATCAGCACGGGCTATTCCCCCTTGAAGTCGACCGAGGGCAAGGCGCGGTCGGCTGTTTCTATCTCGAAGAAGGCGCTCGTCCGGAAGCCGAACAGGCCAGCCATCAAATTGGCCGGGAAGCTTTCAACGGTCGTGTTCAGTTCGCGCACCGCGCCATTGAAGAAGCGCCGCGCCATCTCGATCTTGTTTTCCGTGTCGGACAGTTCGGTCTGCAGGTCGAGAAAGTTCCGGTTCGCCTTGAGGTCGGGATAGGCCTCGGCCACCGCCACCAGCCGCGCCACGGGCCGCGACAGGGCCGACTCGGCGGCTCCGCGCGCCTCAGGGTCGTCGCCCGCCGCCAGCGCTTCACCGCGCTTGGACACGACATCCTCGAACAATGTGTTCTCGTGCGCCGCATAGCCTTTCACCGTATCGACAAGGCGCGGGATCAGGTCGGTCCGGCGTTTCAGCTGCACATCAATATCGGCCCAGCCATTCTTCACCATCTGCCGCTTCGCGACGAGGCGGTTGTAGATCACAACCACCGCGCCGAGGATCACCACCCCAAGGCCGATCAGGATAAAAGTGCCCAACATTGCGTGTCTCCCGGCTGCATGCGTCACCCCTGTATCGGGCAAACCACGCCGCTTGTGAATGCCCGCCGCCTAATCGCCCGCCAGCGTCTCCAGGTTCAGCGTGTGGCCGATTTCCAGCTTGCCGCCATAGACATAGCCCCGCGCCCGCACCGGCGTGCCCGCCTGCACCTGGCACAGCGCCGCTGCGCTCCGCTTGATTTCCAGCGTCAGCGCCGATCCCGCAAGGCCCAGCTCGCATGACGCGCCCTGCTCCTCGGTGCTCAGCCGCCCGTCCACCACGCCCTCGACCAGCTGGAACCGCTCGAACGGTTCCGGCAGGTCCGTCGCCGCCGGTATCCGGTAGGCCACGGTGCCCCACAGGCCCAGGCCCGCCGCCCGCGCCTCGGCCTCCGGCGCCAGCAGCAGGTCATTGGCCCCCGCCGTATCCGGATACACCCGTACCCGCGCCCCGCCGCGCGCCACCATTTCCTGGTTCAGCCACAGGTCCGGCCCCAGCGCGTCCGTCGTCACCACATGCGCCAGCGCCCGGTCATACCGGTCGCGCGTCAGCCCGGCATAGAACAGCTGCACCTCGCGCCCCAGCGCCATGTCCTCCAGCATCCGCCGCGACTCCTTGTAAAAAGGCGCCCCCTCACGTTCCTTGTAGGGTCCCGCCGGCGCCTCGATCCCGACAAGCCGCACGCTCTGCCCGGTGTCCAGAACCAGCGCGTCGCCATCGATCACGCGCACCACGCGGCCCTGCTCGCCAGGCTGGGTATCGGCCAGCGGATCGGGCGCGCTGCAGGCGGCCAGCGCCGCGAGTGCCATCAACAGGCCCTGCCACCCCCATGCCACGCCCCGGCCCTCCCGCACGTGCACCGGCCCCACGCCGCCGCCACGCCCAGTCATAGCACGCCGCGCCGACCCGAAAACCACCACAAAGGCTTCAATCCCGCCCCGTCATGAAGTATAGCCTGCCCCAATGGTCCCGTAGCTCAGCAGGATAGAGCAACAGATTCCTAATCTGTAGGTCGCGCGTTCGAATCGCGCCGGGATCACCAATGATTTCAAGAATAACAATGATGTATTGATTTGAAAAAAGGGGGGCAGGTCAAGCTGGTGGCTGCCTGCAGGAAGCCTCCGGGCCCGGGGTTCGCCGCGCTCGGCCAGTCGCACCTTCGGCATCAAAGCGCTCGCCGGTAAATTTACGAGACAGCCGAGCGCGCCGCCTCGCCAGAGGCTGTACGTTCTCTAATTTCCGAGAAGACCGAGGAACGGATTCTCCTTGATTTTCTGTTCGCGTTGACGAGCCAGTTCCGCGTTTACAGGCACCATCGCTGAATCGCAGTTCTGGATAATTCCGGCTGCTTCGGTTCCCTTGCACTTTTGGTAGGTCGCCACAGCTTCATTCCATCTTTTCTGCTGGGCCAGAAGAGAAATCCGCAGATGCAGGAACGGCACATCCGTTCCGACCTTTGTCTCACCTTCTATAATTGCGGCTTCCATTTTTTCGTACTGTCCGCTCGCATAGTAAGCAGCGGCCAGCGTCGCGTAGTTCAATGGTCCGGAAGTGGGTTGAGCGACCGCAATCTCAAGGTAGTCTGCAGCCAGTCTTGCATTTCCGGTTCGCGTGAAATAGTCGGCGATTATAAGCAGGATTTGCGGTTCTTCCGGTGCAACAGTGATGGCCTCATTTAGCAGTGCGCCGGCCTTGTCGAGTGCGGCTTCATCTGTGGATTGAATATAGCGTTCGGCTTCAAAGGCTTTTCGATAGGCATCCAGCAATTCGGCCGACCTGCCCTGCCGCAGGGCCGACAGATCTTGACCGATCGCGTCAGGCGCTTCGGCTGCGCCGGTAAAACGCGCCAAATAGATACCTTCGGTTCCTGGCACTTCTGTTTGTTCTGCCAACTTTGGCATCAAAGACGTTGCAAGCCGTTCGCTGTAACCGGAAACATTCTCGATCCGCTTTTCTGTCGTCCTGTGAGTGGCCGACGCGTTTGTCACCCACGAGTTCATCAGGCCAAGACCGACGGTCACGCCAAGATCAGTCAGGAAACCGCCTTGTCCTCCCCCCAGTTTTTCGGAAAAAGCGCTAGCCAGAACTTTCTGCTCATCCGACATTTTTTGCAGGCTGAGTTCTTGCGCGACCTGAGCCTGTCGCGAGCGATCAAGAAAGACAGAAACCTGTTCCGGATCGTAACCTGCGCGTGCCAGAAGGTCCATTGCGAGCAGGTCGGCGTGGTCTTCCTGCTCCCGGCTGGCGCTGGCGGAAAGGAGGATATTGCTCTGCTTGAGAATGGCGTGACCAATGAGCAAGCTTTCCATCTGCTCGGTTGCCTTTTTCTCATTGGAAATTTGAAGCGTCCTATTGTCTCCGGACCCGATGATTTCGGCATTCCCCAATACAACACCAACCGTCGAAATTGCTGCAGCACCATTGTTCAGTTTGTCAGTATAACTAGCTGACACTCCGCGCTGGTAGTGACCGAGCAGGATGTGAGACATTTCATGCGCAATGAATGCAGCAAGCTCCGCCTCAGTACCCACCAGATTGCTTTGGCCGTCGATCTCGTTTCGATCATCGGCGATGGCGGCAATAGCGCCGATAGGAATAATAATGAAATTCTGCTGGAATGCGTTGCCGTGGTAGCCTTGATCCCCTGAGATGAAAATCTCGATTTCCGGAGCAGGACCGTTCCACGCCGCCAGTAGCCTGTCGCGAATGCGATTGACGGGGTCAACTATCGACGGGTCCATCACCAAATTGCGACTATTGCCGGTCTCGATGTATGACGCAGCGTGGGCCAGGGCGAGAAAACCCTTTGCCGATTTCCTCGGGTCCTCCGTCAGCGCTAGCTTTTTGAAATCTGCGTCAGTGACTTCATAATGACCTTCTTTGACCTTCGCCATATCGAGCGTATCGTAAAAGGTGCCGTCGAACGTCGCCTGTGTTGACTTTGTATTGGAGAGCAGACCGCCGAAGGTCGCTGCACTGGATGCATTCGAAGTGGCGCACGCTGACGCGGCCAATAGGCTTCCAATGGCAATGACTCCGAATGACAGTTTGGTATTCGTTTTCATGCGACCCCTCCCAATGTGTCATGCGAAAAAGCGTTCCTACCAAGATTGATAGTTCAACCACTCCATCCCACGCACCAGTCTGTTCTTTCCTCTAGTCCACACTCGAGCAGGACTTCTGTTCACCACTTCCCATCGTGCTGTTGAATGTCGCTGCTTCAAAATCGCCTTGTCGGTTGTTACACGGCACCATGTCCGTCCTCGGCCTGTCCTCGAACGTAATTTTACTGCCAAGCACCAGATAGGTCTTTTCGCCGAACTCAATATTGTAGAATGGCGTGGAGCCCTTGCGTACTGCCGTCTTCACAACGGCTAATTCAGAGGGTGTAAACTGTCCCGATGGTTTCATGCTTTCGTCAAACACCTTAACGGAGTTTCCGACGAAACCTGCAACTGCTCGCTCCTCCTGCGCACTGGCATTTTGAGTGCACAGTAGAAGGAACATGAAGCTGGCTAGTGCAAAGAACGCTTTCATCTCCATTCTCCAAATATACTGGAAATTTGGTCATAAATAGCAAAAATGTAAACCCTTTAACCGAAAATTATTCAATCCAAAGGGGAGCCGTCGCCGCTATGATGAGGGCGATTGCCAGAACAACCAGCAGAATTCTACCGGGAAGATTCTCGAGCAGCACACTGACGCCGCCCTTCTCTATCGACACAACCAGCCAATTCACCAGTGTAATCAGCCACAGGACCGCCAGGAGAGGAATTGTAAGCGCGGCCAGGCCATAGAAATTTGTAGGCGGCATACTGAGCGCCAATGGTATCGCCAACCCAATCGTCAAAACGATTGCGATCAGTGCGAACAAGAAGACCGAAGATGAAGCGAGACGTTTATGGGAATAATCAAGTTCAGCCGGGTCTTCCGCCGCCAGTGCACGCACTTGCTGCACCCAATTCCGATCCCTGTGGCTTGCCATCCAATAAATCGGGATCGCCAGCAGGAGAACGATGATTTCAATCAGGTGCTCTAGACCGATGGGCGCCCCATCCAGGCGCTGTTCTGCCCGCCAATAGCCGCGACCCAGAGTAAAGAAATTTTCGAGAGCAGTCGCATGGACAAACACTCCAGGTATCTGTCCGTGAACTGGCGACACCGTGGCGTCCGGTGCGTCGCTAAAGTAGCCGCCAACAAGTACGACCCGGTCCTGGAAGGCTGACTTCAGCGCATCTTCGTTCATCTTGGCAAGATCGACTGCTCGAATTGTCTGAAACGGATAACAGACCTGAGCCAGCTCTGGATCGAGCTCTCCCTTGTTGAAAAAGCCTCGCCACAGAGCCTGTGCCGCAATCCTGGTGTTGCCAATCAAGTTCTCCGGGTCTGGACTGCAGTCCCGGCGACCGGGCTCGGGCTTGCGAGACCACTGAAGAACCATCGTGCCGCCGTCGCTGATATCCTCGCAGGCCGCGTCATCATGTGTTCGGCAATAAGCATTATAAAGAGCAAGCGCGGGACTGGCACGCGCTCTGGAATGGGAACAATCCAAGGCTCGCCCATCTGGCTCGAGACAGGCCGCATACTCCCCGATTGGCGTGCTGATGGTGCGCACCTGGAGTGTAGCGACTTGTCCAAACAAGTCATAACGTGCCTGTTCATCAGGCGTGCCCCCGAAATCGGCAAACCAAACTGCAGGCGCAGAGGAGCTGGCAACAACTTCACCATTCTTGGGGTTGGATGCGCTGCTCGCCAGTTCGCTTCCGAGCAGCGACGTCGCATCCTCGTTGCCGCGATTGGATGGTAGGTGAAAATCGTAGAATATCGCAGCCGGACTACCGCCCAGGATCGCAGAATGGATATCGAGGTAATTGTAGCGGTTCATGGGGTAGGCGTCGCCCATCTCCGACAGGTAGTCGTCGTCAATCAGGACGACGGCGATGTTGCCGTACCCTTGCGGCGTATAGAAAGGCGCCGCGAGGCGATTGAAGACCACATGGGAACGTTGATCCGTTGCGCTCGAAAATCCGAATGGATCCAGCAAGCTTGCGAATAGAGCCAGGACGAGGGGGATGACCCATTTGTTTCCATTCCATATTTCGCTCGCTGTTTGCTCGATATAACGTCGAACTTTGCCCCCATCCATTTTGCGCCTCCATCCAAGCGTTCAAAATCCCGACCCGATGCAGAAAGGTGTCCTCCAAACACTTGCTCCGTCAAGGAGAACTGCAAACAAGATTCGCATTTGGGTGGCGCATGTCGGAATCTTTGCAGGATTACCGCTGGAGTGGAATCCATATCCCGGTCAGCTGACACGAGATTATGGCCAGGAGCGAAATCGCGTGTCGCAGACATACGCCAAAAATGTCTCTTCATGGGATTAGAAGGCTCGCTGGCGAGCGTTTGATATCTCAGAGGAGGACAGTGCCGGCCTCTGCCATCGGCGCGGATTTTCCCGATCAGGTGCGCGAAGGATGGAACAAGGACCAATTTAAACAAGGTGCAACACGCACAATGGTGCACTCGGCCGTCTAGGAAAGTCGTCGGCGGAACCGAATTCCTAGTCTGTAGGTCGCGCGTTCGAATCGCACCGGGATCGCCCATGATTTCGGGCTATCAGGCACCGCGCGGCTTCGGCTCAGGTCGGCTTTTCGTCGAGTTCGCCGACATCCAGGACCGGGGCGGCGTCGAGCATGTCGGCATCGAGCAGGGTCACGGCGCGTTCCAGCGCGGATACGAGCATGGATTGATGCCAGTCGGGCAGGGCGTCGAAGCCGTTCGAGAAGGTCTCATGCAAAGGATCGGGTGCCTTGGCGAGCGCAATCTTTCCGGCCGGCAGCAGGTGGAGCCAGACGCGGCGCCTGTCGGTTCCGCACCGTTCCCGGGCGACGAAGCCGCGCGCTTCAAGCCTGTCGATCAGGCTGGTGATCGTGGCATGCTTGAGCTGGGTGGCCTCGACGACCTGGCCGGCGGAAATCTCGCCGCCTTCGTCCAGGATGCGCAACACGCTCAATTGCGACGGCGTCAGGCCTGCTGTCTGGGCGAGGCGTTTGGATGCCAGTTCGGTCATGCGCTGGATGCGTCGCAGCGCGATCAGGGCGTCCTCGGATCGTTTGCTCACATGCTGGTCCTCTATTCAGGCGCGAGGTCTGGCCCCAGCGCAGCTTTCAGAGGGTCAAGGTGTGCCTCATAGGGGCGCCATTGTTCAAGCCCGCTTTTGTTGAGCGGGCGGCGGACCTGTTCGGAACTCGCCGTTCGCACGGCGCGCTCGGTCTTGTGAAAATCGATGCAGGCGGGATCAAACGGCAAGCCGCAATAGTCGAGCAGGCGCCGGACCTGGCCTTCAAGATCGTCCAGGACGTCCTCGTGCTGCACGCGGAGGATGCGCCCTTCGGGCAGGACCGAATCCCAGTGATCCATCAGGTCGACATAGCCGCGGTAATAGTGGCCGATATCGTCGAGGCTGTAGGTGAATTCCTGGCCCTCGGCGAAGAGCTGCTTGAAGCCCGACCAGCAGCAATCCATCGGATTGCGGCGCGCATCGATAATCCTTGCATTCGGCAGGATCAGGTGGATCAGGCCGATATGCCTGAAATTGTTCGGCATCTTGTCGGTAAAGAAGGGCGCGCCCTGCCGGTGGATGCGCGTGGTTTCGATATAGTCCTCGCCGAGTGCCTTAAGGTCGTCAGCGGCTAGTTCATGCAGGATTCGCGGATAGCGCTCACGATCGGTCAGCTGCTTGCGCCCGCGCAGCCGGTGGGCGAGTGACAGGATGTTCGGCAATTCCAGCGTGCCATCCACATCCGGATGCGAAGCAAGGATCTGCTCGATCAGGGTCGACCCCGCCCGGGGCAGGCCGAGAATGAAGATCGGATCAGGCGACGGGCTGCCCTTTCCGCCCTGTTGCGAAAACAGGTCCGCTGTACCGGCCGCTTTCTGCGCGTCGAACTCGGCGTGCATTTGCGCGGTCGTGTACCGCACCGTCTGGTGCTTCAGCTCGTTTCCGCGCGCGAAGGCCTGGAAGGCGCTGTCATAATCGCCGCGATCTTCGTAAGCCTTGCCGAGCGCGAAGGCGATATGGATGCGGGACAGATGGTCAAGTTCGGGGGCCGCAGCCTGCGCCTCCATGCGCCCGAGTTCTTCATCGCTGAAACGATAGGTCTTGAGATTGGCGAGGCCGTACCAGGCATCGCCCTGGCCCGGTGCCACATGCGTGGCGGCCTGGTATGAGGCCACCGCATCGTCGCTGCGACCATAGGTTTTCAGGGCATGGCCTTGGGACACCAGTGTCGCCGGATCGTCGGGCAGTTTTGCCAGCACCTTGTCGAAATAGTCGAGGGCGGTTTCGTAGTCGCCCGCCTGCATGCTCTCGATCGCAAAATGCGACTGGAACACCGGATTGTCCGGATCGCGCGCCATCAGGGCGCGGGCCTGTTCAAGGGCTTGCGTGTATTTCTGCCGTTTGCGCAGGACCTGGATATAGTCGAGACGCAACTGGATATTGTCAGGCTCTAGTTCGATGGCGCTTTCAAGCAAGAGGTCAGCATCCTCGTGCACGCTGAGCCGTGTGCCGATATCCGCGAGCAGGCGCATGGCTTCGACATGTGTCGGATGGCGTCGGAGAAAGGCGCGCGCGATTTCCTCGCCGCGAAAGATCCGGCCCTCATGCACGTGATTTGTGACGGCGAGCAATTCGCGGGGCAGCGCGCTCATGCGTTCCGCCTGGGCGCGGGCATTTGCAGCGGCTTGCGGGTTGCCGGCCATTGCCAGCAATTCCGCCTGCCGGGTCCAGCTGGCGATCAGGGCGGGATTGAACCGCGTCGCGCGTTCATAGGCGCGCAAGGCGCCGGTCGTGTCACCCAGCGCGCGCTTCAGGTGGCCTTCTTCCTGGTGGGCCCGGCCATAATCGGGTGCGACCGTCATCAGTTCGGCAAGGCGCGCGGTCGCGTCTGCATGCCGGCCTTCATAGCGGGCGCAAACGGCCGCGATATAGAGGGCATTCTTGTGTGCGGGCTGGGTCGCCAAAACCGACCGTGCGATGTCGCTCGCGGCCGCGAAATTGCCTGCCTGAATGTGTGTTTGTGCGTTCTTCAGGGCCGCATCTTGCTCGGTAACGTCTGTCATCCTGTCGATCATATCCCTGTCTGAACGAAATGCAGCGCCCTGATCCTATCAGGGCGCTGCAATCTCAGTAAGTCGCTGGCTGTCTTAGTACGAGAACGAGACCCGTACGCCAACGGTGCGCGGACGCACCGGCGTGACCCGTTCGCGGTCGAAGACGAAATTATTTGCCAGTTCGGCATATTCGTTCGTCAGGTTGCTACCGAACAGTTCAGCGGTCCACTTGTCGGCCGTGACACCGAGCGTGGCGCCCAATGTCATCGAGCTATCGATCTCTGCCTTGTTGATCTCGATGATATCGCTCACCGAACTGTCTGAGAAGACGATCTGCGGCATTACATGGGCCGTCAGGGACGAACCGGCAATACGGCGTTCAAGGTCCCATTCATAGCGGGCCCGCAAATTGCCCTGATAGGCTGGCGCAAAGGCCAGTTCCGAGCCGAGCAGGACGTCATTGGTCGGGGTGAGCACCTCGGTCACTTCCGTGTCGAGGAAAGAGAAGGCGCCTGCCACCGTCAGGCCGTCGACCGACGCCGGGGCCCAGGTGAATTCGCCTTCCACGCCCTTGATTTCCGCATTGGCGGCATTGTCGGAGAAGAACAGGTTAACGATCGATGGATCGAAGATCGTCGTCTGGAGGTTGTCGATCTTCACGAAGAAGGCCGACCCGTTCAGGCGCAACGAATTGTCGAAGAGTTCCGTTTTCCAGCCGAGTTCGTAGTTTTTCACATCGTCCGTATCAAGCGCATAAGGAACGGTGAACCCGTTGGGGCCGGCTGCGCCACCGGGACGGTTCAGGAGACCGGGGCGGAAGCCTTCCGAATAGGTCGCGAAGAACAGCAGGTCTTCGGTCGGCGTCCAGTTGCCGGTCACCTTGTAGATGAACCCGTCCGTAGCGGCCTTGTCGGGTGCGCCGAACGGATTGTTCGGGGCGAACTGGGCCGAGATATTCGTGCCGGCCAGCTGCAGGTCTGAATCCTGGTAGAGGTTGAAGAAGGACGAGTTGGCGCTGCCTTCAAGGTCCACTTCAATATCATACCAACGTGCGCCGACCGTCAGGGCAAACTGGTCGGTGATGTCGAATGTCGCTTCACCAAAGATGCCCAGTTGCTTGTCGGTGCGTTTGACGTCGTTCCGGAAAATGACGCCTGCGGGGAACGGTCCCGGCTGGCTGAAATAGCCGGGCGAGGCATTGCCGATCGCGCCGGTGACAGCGGTATTGGTCAGTGGGTAGTTCGGCGCAAAACCGATGGAGCCGTCCGAATAGGCGACCTGGGTTGAGCCAGGATAGTTGAAGTCATTCAACTCGCGCAGCTCAAGGTCGCTGAAGAAGCCGCCGAACGTGGCGCGAATGCGATATTCACTCGGCGTGTTGAACCGCAATTCGTGCGTCTGGATTTCGGTCTCGGTGCTCGATTTCACGTTGAGGTTCGGAGCGTAACAGGTGCCCGATGGCGCACCGGACGGATAGGTCACGTTATAGTCACAGATATAGTAAGGCAGGTACTGACCGACGAAGAGATAGTCGGAATAGTCGACGGTCTGGTCGGTCGTGCGCTCCGTGAAGGCGCCCGTATAGACAGCTTCGAGGGCGCCGATGCGGCCTTCCAGTGTCCAGGCGGTGTTGTGATAGCTGTCTTCGATTTCGTCGTCGGTGAACCGGACGATATCGTAATCGGCGAGATCCGGGTCAGCAAAGAAGACGCCATCGGAGTCCAGGTTTTGCTGGGAGTGCGATACGCTGAGCCGCCAATCCTGGTCGAACTCATAAAGGCCGCTCAGGCGGAAACCCTGATAGCTCGTATCATTGATATCATTCTCGGCGATCGAGGCGTTGTTGGCGGCAATGACATTGACGCCCGACAGGTCTGCACCCGCCTGGAAGCCGGCGCGGTTCGGCTGAACGACCGTACCATTGTCGCGCACAGCGCCCGCAGGCCGGAAGCGGGCCGATTCGGTAACGTCGAGCGTCCCGCCGACATTATCGATATAGCCGCCTTGGTTGTCGGTATAGACAACGCCGCGCAGCGCGAAATTGTCGGTCACCGGCAGGTTGACGACGGCTTCGACACTGTTGCTCATCTCGCCGCCTTCAGTGAACGAGGTCGACGCTTTCACCTTGGCTTCGAATGCGCCGAGCCGCGGCTTGTTCGTGATCAGGCGGACCGTGCCCGCCTGGGAACTTGCACCAAACAGCGTCCCTTGGGGCCCGGACAGGACCTCCACACGCTCAAGGTCCGCTGCATAGACATCGAGGTTGCGGCCAGGCTGCGAAACCGGCTGCTCGTCAAGGTACAGGGCCACGTTCGGCGCCAGGCCTGCCACGCCGGCCGTGGTGAGGTTTGGCGTCGTCGAGGCGAGGCCGCGAATGTAGATCGTGCTCTGGCCCGGGCCAGAACCGCCGGCTGTCACGCCGGGTAGCTGGGCGAGATAGTCGGTGAAATTCTTGACGCCCAAATCGTCAAGCTCGCTCTCCCCGAGAGCGACGACGGAGACGGGAATGCTCTGAGCTGTTTCGGTTCGCTTGGTGGCGGTAACGGTGACGGCCTTCAGGCGGCGGGTTTGGGTTTCCGGTGCGGGCGTACTGTCTTGCGCCTGAACCGTCGGAACGGCAAAGCTGGCGATCGCAATCAACGACGCGCCATACATCAAATTTTTCATCAAAAATCACCTTTTTGGTCAGTTCCAGTTTTTGGTCAGTTCCAGCCGATCACCGAGCGCACTGGCGGCGCGATGTGAGAAAACTCGACTGCTGGTTCCCGACCGGGCTAACGAATTATTTCGATGATAGAAAGGTTTCCAGTGGTGTTGGCGCAGGAGAATATCCAAAGTGTTGCCTAAAGGCCTCAAATGAGGGATTTATTGATCTGATCCAGTGGGGCCAGCCCGTTCTGGTGTGAATCAATATTTTGATTAGCGACACAATTGCTGCAATAGGCGTGCATGACCAGTAACATACCGCCAGCACAGATGACGCCCGCCTCCCCAGACCCCATCGTCAATACCGAATACGAAACCGATTATGAAATCGGGCAGGACAATATTGAAGTCCTCGGGCTGGACATCCACAACCCGGTCTTTTTCATGAGTGCGGGCCTCGTCATCTTCTTTTCCGTTGTGTCGCTGGTCTTTCCCGAGGCGACCAATCTGGCCCTTGCTGACGCGAAGACATGGACCCTTCAAAGCGCTGACTGGCTGTTCGCGATCACGCCGGTGATCGTGCTTCTGTTCTGCTTGTCACTGGCTGCCAGTCCATTGGGACGGATCCGGCTTGGCGGTGCGGACGCGACGCCCGATTTCAAGATCCATTCCTGGGTTGCGATGCTGTTTGCCGCCGGCGTCGGCATCGGCTTCATGTTCTACGGCTCCGCCGAGCCGCTGGCCTATTATACCGACTGGTTCGGCACCCCGCTGTCCGTCGCCCCGGGCACCCCGGCCGCCGAGCGGCTCGCCTTCAGCGCGACCATCTTCCATTGGGGGCTGGCGCCATGGGCGATCTACGCCATTGTCGGCCTGTCGCTGGGCTTCTTTGCGCACAATAAGGGCCTGCCGCTGAGCATCCGGTCAGCCTTCTATCCCGTGTTGGGAGATCGCATCTTCGGATGGCCGGGACATATCATCGACCTGTTTGCGGTTGTGTCGACGATCTTCGGCCTGGCAACGACAATTGGCATCGGCGCAACCCAGGCGACGAGCGGGTTGGCCTACCTGTTCGGCTTTGAGCAAACGCGGCTTATCCAGATCCTGCTCATCCTGGCGATGACGGGCCTGGCAGTCCTGTCCGTCATTCGCGGCATGGACGGCGGCGTCAAGCTGCTCAGCAACATCAATATGGGCGTTGCATTCTCGCTGTTGATGTTCGTGGTGATTGCGGGCCCGACGACCCTGATCTTCACGGGCATGGGAGAAAACCTTCTCAACTATGTCAAAGACACGCCGGCCCTGACCAACTGGGTCGGCCGCACGGACATTGTCTGGTTTCACGACTGGACGATTTTCTACTGGGCCTGGTGGATATCCTGGTCGCCCTTTGTCGGCATGTTCATCGCGCGCATTTCGCGGGGCCGCACGGTCCGGGAATATTTTACGGTTGTTCTTCTGGCGCCGTTCACGATCTGCGTGGTCTGGTTTTCCGCATTCGGCGAAACGGCGATCGCGCAGCACAAATCAGGTGTCGGCGAGCTTGCCGGCGATATGACAAGCGCTTCGATCACGCTGTTCAAAATGCTGCATGACATGCCGTTTCCAGAGGTCACGTCCGGTATCGCTATCCTGCTCCTGATCGTATTCATCGTGACGTCAGCGGATTCAGGCGCGCTCGTTATCGATACGATCACCAGCGGCGGAAAAGCAGACGTGCCAGTCGTCCAGCGCGTGTTCTGGGCCTGCATGCTGGGGATAACGGCGTCGGCGCTGCTGTATGGCGGCGGGACGGACGTGCTGAGATCCCTGCAGGCAGGCACGATCACGGCGGCGCTACCGTTTACGGTGATCCTGCTTGTCTGTTGTCTCAGTCTCTATATCGGCATGCGGGACGAGCACGAAAAGCTGAAACTGGGCGATGAGGCAGGCTGAGCTGCTGCCGGTTCAGTTTGACACGTCAGTCTGGCGGATATCTTCGTTCATTTCCGCCAGTTTCAGGCTCACCTCATAGGCCTTGCGCGTTTCCATGCTGGCCAGGATCAGGCCGGCTTGCTCGCTGCGCATGAGGCGCAGGAAACTACCGGCGAAATCAGGGTCCATCTGGTTGAAAATCGCTGCGGCCTGGTCCGGCTTCATCGTGCCATACATCCGGGCGAGATGTGTCAGGTCTTCATCTGAAGCGGCCTGCATTTCCTTCCAGCGCGCTGTGAGGGTTTGCTGTAGTGCGTTCAGGTCAGCCGCCCGGCGATCCAGTTCCTGCTGGCGCGCCTGCAGGGATAATTCCTGATCGGTCAGTTCGGCGAACTGGGTTTCCATGATCTTCTGGTCGGCTGCCAGCGCAGCGGCTGTGGCTTCGGTGAAGCAGACCTGGTTGATCGGCTCCACCTTCACTGCCGCAGTCGATGCGTCGGCGGCAGGGTCAACGCCTTCCGTCCCGGATTGCTCGCCGGGAAGGGTCTCGCTCGCGATCGCAAAGCTGCTGGGCAGGAACCGGACGGCGGCGCCGATCGCGAACAGGAATCCGAGAGACAGGAGAACGTAGGATCCGCGCTTATCAAGTTTTTTCATGGCGCTAACCCATCCGATGCGGAACGGCTTTTTGCGTGACCCGGACTGGCGCGGCGGTATCCGGCACGTCACCAGCGGCCTCGGTTAAATCCCGCAACCGTTGCATCAGTGTCGTCATTTCCATGATCCGGGTCTTCGATTGATCGAGGATGATCCGCATCATGATGCCAAGCTCTGTTTGTGTTGCGGTCACCTGGTCGACGGCATTCTGCTGCGTGGCTTCCAGCGATGTCTGCAGGGTCTCAAGTCGCTCACAGGTCTGGTTGGCGTCCTGCAGCAGGCTCGACAGCCGAACGGCCATTTCCCCGACATGGGACCGCGTCTCCTGTGTCGAGTTCGACATCGCCGCGATGGATTTCGACATGGCCATGATGGTTGCGCCAAGTCCGTCCTTCGTGTTCTGCAGCGCCTTCAGGCGCCGATTGAGCACGAAGCAGTAAACGCAGGCGGCGAACGACACCAGGACGATGGCAATATCTGTGGGTTCAAAATTCATCAGCTCACCTCAACAGGAATTCGGTGATCAGGACACCATCGGACACATTACCACCCAGGACGAGCTTTGAACGGCGGTCCAACTGGTCTCGCATGTGGGAATAGAAACCGGGATTTTCGAAATCGCTGAGTTCAACAGAGCGAAGATAATTTGTGAAGGCATCGATCAATACAGGTTCCGCGTCGTTCACTGTCAGCGCGTCTTCACTGTCAGCGATGATCGCGACTTTCATCTTGAGATAACGCGTCGCGGGGGCGCTTCCGATCGTAATGAGGATATCTCGCAATTCGACGTAAGACTGGTTGGGTTTGATGGCTGATTCGGTATGCGTAACTGATTCGTCCGCTTCGCACACCGCGACGTCGGTTGCGGGGGCGGGAGCCGGCGAGAGAAAATAGACCGTCGCAAACGAACTTGTGATGGCGCCAACAGCGAGCAGCGCAAGACCCAGAATTCCGCCGCCGGCCTTCGCTTCGGCAGGCGCCGATTCTGTTGCTGCGTTATCCGCAGCTTTTGCGCCCTTGCCCTTCGCCATGTGAACCCGATTCAGACTTAAAACCCACAACGCTGTTAATCAAATGTTGGGGTAAAGGAACCGTTAACAATTACCCGCTTAATTTTAACCATTGCAGTAATGCTGCCATAAACAGAATTGCCGGGTCATGAGTTTCATCGCTACCTTGAGATCGCTGCCACTGCAGCGGCAACTGATGTTGGCGTTTGCCATACTGGGGGTCACGCTTGCCATGACGTTCCTCGTACGGGGCGCCATGCAACAACCGATGACACTGCTCTATGCGGGGCTCGAGCCAGCCAGCACAGGCGAAATCATCGACGAACTCGAAAAGCGGGGCACCCAGTATGAAATACGGGGCGATGCCATTTTCGTCGGGCAGAAGGACCGCGATTCCGTGAGGTTCTCGCTCGCGCAAGCGGGCCTGCCGCAGCAATCCGTCCAGGGTTACGAACTGCTTGACGAGGTCAACGGCTTCTCCGTGACCTCCGAAATGTACAATGCCGCCTACTGGCGCGCCAAAGAGGGCGAACTGACGCGTACCATCCTGGCAATTCCGGGGGTTCAATCTGTCCGCGTCCATATCGGCGCCAGCCTTCGGTCGGGATTTGCGCGGTCGGAACCCAAACAGACGGCGTCTGTGACGATCGCCGCTGCCCGCGACCTATCCGGCGCACAGGCGCAAGCCATCCAGTATCTTGTTGCGCTGGCTGTTTCCGGACTGAGCCCGGATGAGGTTGCCGTGATCGACTCGAAAAAGGGCATTCTTGCAGGTCCAGGGATCAGCTCCGCTGATAAGCCAGGCCTCAAGGCGGAAACTCAGGAAGATATGCTCGAACAGAAAATCCGCCGTCTTCTGGAGGCGCGCGTCGGACCGAACAATGCGCGTGTTTCTGTGTCCGTCGATGTCAGCCATAAGCGCCAGGTGACGTCCGCCGTCATGTTCGATCCTGATTCGCGGGTCGTTCGCAGTCGCTCAAGCGGCGATATCAGCGAATCCAGCGGCGGGACGTCAGCGGGGATTACAGCAGCGAGCAATCTTCCGCAGGAGAGTGGACAATCGGGCGGAACATCCAACAGCACCGCCAGGAACTCGTCCGAAAATGTATCTTATGAAATCAACGAGACGCGGACTGAAACCGAGACAATGCCCGGCGCCATTGAGCGAATTTCAATCGCGGTTCTCCTCAATGACCAGGTTCTGGGTATCGATCCGGCGGCTGCCGATGCGGCGGCGCTGACCGAACAGATGATTGCAGATTTCAAGCAGCTGATCATATCGGCCGCCGGTCTGGACACGAGCCGGGGAGACGACCTGACGGTCGAGATCATGCCATTCCAGCTGCCCGAAGTCGTCGACATGGTGGAAGCGCCAGGTCTGGTCCAGCAATTGACCGAGCGCTATCTATGGTCCGGCGTGAAGATTTTCGTCCTGGGTCTCGTGGTCATTGTCCTGGCGTTCGGTGTGATCCGGCCCCTGCTCACCCAGAACGGAAACGCACAGTCCGGAGCTGCAGGCGACGACTTCTTCGCCGCTGACGGAGGCGTCGGAGGGCCCGATCCCTTCGTATCTCTCAAAGACTACACGATGGGGCGCCAGGACGACGCCGCAGCGATCCTCCAGGAATGGCTGAACGAAGACCGGAAGGTCACCGTCAATGAGTGAGGCATTCCTCTCCAATTTGCCGCGTTTTGATAGCGCCGCCCCGCCACAGGCTGCCAACCCCCGCCGGGTGCTGCTGGGGCAGATGCCTCTCGATGAGCCCGTCAACGCCGAGGCGCCAAGTGCATTGACCTCTGTCCCGGAGCCCGAACCGGAGGTCAAACCGGAGACCGATCAGGACGCATCGGAGCGCGTGCCCGAATTCGCCGAGATCGAGATAATGCTTACAGCACTGTCCGGCACGATCGAGCGACTGGAACGGGAATCCCGTGAACGGGTGGTCAGCGTGACGCAGTCGATCGCGTCCCGGTTGTTTCCCGAACTGTCCAGACTGTTCCTCGCCGAAGAGATTGGACGGCACTTGCCCGGCATGGTGCCGGCCATGGCCCCAGCCGTCGAAATTCGCGCGCAGCCCGCACTTCTGGAGAAGCTTCGCGACGTTGTCGAGAACTCCGCGTCCCTGTCCGAACGCTGCTCCGTCGTTCCGGCTGAGACGTCCGAGGATGATCAGGTCCGCGTTTCATGGGAAACCGGGGGGCTGACATTCGATTTTGACGGCTTGCTGAAGGCATGCCTCGCCCAGTTGGAACCATCCCCAGCCACGATTGAAGAGTAGAAGAATGTCCAATCCCGAACAGACCCCTCAGGCGCCGGCTGATGTAGAACGCCGGGACGATTCCGACGCGAACAAATATCGCCGGTCGATTTTCGATGTGCCAGTCACGTTGACTGTGTCGATCGGACAGGCGCGACTGAGCGTCTCGGATATCCTGGAGCTGCGACCGGAATCCGTTGTGCCGCTGACTTCACGCATCGATGATCCGGTGGAACTGGCAATCGACAACAAGATCATCGCCCGAGGCGAGCTTGTTGAAACAGAGGACGGATCGCTCGGGGTGAAGATTACCGAGTTGGAAGAGCAGGCCGGCGATGCCATTGGCTAGGATTGGCGGCGCAACCCGTATTCTCATAATTCTCCTTACGGCGTCGGTGTGTCTCGTGTCTGCCGCATACGCGCAGGGCGCACCGGCAGAACCGATTGCTGCCGGGCTGAATGATGTGCTCAGCGGTGCGGGTGGTGGGCTCAGCCGTTCGACCATACAGCTATTCCTGCTCGTGTCGGTTCTGAGCCTTGTGCCGGCGATCGCCATGATGGTGACTTGCCTGCCATTCATGGTCATCGTTTTTTCGTTCATGCGTCAGGCCATCGGTGTGCCACAGGCACCGCCGAACATGATGATCATGGCGCTGGCCATGTTCCTGACATTCTTCATCATGGAGCCCGTCTTCATGGCGGCGTGGGACTCGGGCATTTCCCCGTACATGGACGGTGTCCTGACTGAAGAACAGGCCTGGGTTAAGACGACTGATCCGTTCCGCGAATTCATGATGCGGCGCGTCGAAACGACGACGATCGATGTCTTGGGCGATGCTGTGAACCGCCCCGTGCCAGCCGGAGAGGCGCCATCCTTCTCGCTGCTGGCGACGGCATTCATGTTGTCTGAAGTCAAACATGCGTTCCAGATCGGCTTTGTGATTTTCCTGCCGTTCATGGTGATCGACCTGGTCGTGGCATCCGTGCTGATGGCGGTGGGCATGATGATGGTGCCGCCGACAGTTGTTTCTTTGCCCTTTAAGCTTGGATTCTTCATTTTGGCAGATGGTTGGCTGAAGATCACTGAAGCGGTGTTGAGAGGATATACGGGATGAGTGCGCAATCCAAACCCACCCCGGCTGCAGGACTTGCGTTGCGGGGCGCCGAGACGGCGCGTCCCCCGGCAGCCAGCGGGTCGAGCCTTACGCCATCGCAGCGCGCGGCGGTGATCATCACCATTCTGGGGGAAGGCGCAGCCAAGCCTATCGTCGAAAAGCTGGATAATATCGCCATGGCGAAGATCGCCGATGCGCTGCAAGACCTGTCGTTTGTTACGCGCGATGAGATGATCATGATCGCGATCGATTTTCTCTCACACCTTCGGCATTCAAATGGCGCATTGCGAGGCGGCAGGGAAAAGGCGCGCGAGGTGCTCACGGGCATCCTCGACGCCGACCGCCTGAGTTCGATCCTGGGAGACGAGCCAGCAGAAATTGCGACAGTCGCGGCAAAGACGACGAACGAAACGCCCTGGTCGCGACTTGCCAAAAGCGATCCAAAGAATGTTGCCAGTTACCTGGAAGGTCTGACCCCGAACATTATCGCGCTGATCCTGCGCAAACTGGACGTTTCAATTGCGTCCGAAATCCTCAATCACATGGAAGGCGAAAAGCTCGGCCCGGCAATGGGTTTCATGGTCGAGAGCCAGGCTGATGATCCCGGCATCGACCAGGTGCTCGCGCGGATGATCGAACTGGAGTTCCTGAACGCCGCACAAGACGAACTCGGAGGAGGCAATGAGCATCTCGCGGATATCGGAGAGCTGCTCAGCCTGATCCCCGCCCAGAAGCGTGACGAACTCGTCAAGTTCCTGGAAGGCAAGTATGAGGACAAGTACAAGCAAATCCAGCAGTCGCTGTTCACGATCGAGGGGCTTCCCGACATGCTGCCGCCTACGGCGGTGCCCGTCATATTCCGCGAACTGGATGAAGACACCACGCTGAAGCTGATGGGCAGCTTGAGGAAAGGCTATGACGAAGTGTCCGAGTTCATTCTCAAGAACATTTCGCCACGTCTGGCCACCAAGCTTCGCGATGAGCTGACAGAACTCGAGGACTTGTCGCAGACACAGATCGACACCGTCCAGCGGGATTTCCTCGCCTTGCTGATGAAAATGAAACGCGCCGGCCAGATTGAGCTCGTCAAGATCGCGACCGAGGACGCAACAGCGGCCGCCTAGTACCAATCAGGAATGCGCTGGCGCGTCGGCGCCGGATTGATCAGCGGACGACCAGTTCAGCGTGAATGGCCCCGGCTGCCTTCATCGCACGGATGATGTCCGCCATTTCCTGGGGCGAGACGCCCAGGGCGTTCAGGCCGGCAATCAATTGTGACAGTGATACGTTCGGTTCCATCATGGCGATATTGCCGCTGCCGGTCTGGCCGATGGTGATTTGCGAACGCGGCAGGGTGACTGTCTCTCCATCAGAGAATGCGTTGGGCTGGGATGCGACCGGGGTTTCGACGATCTTGATCGAGATGTTGCCTTGCGCAATCGCCACTTTCGATATTGTGACGTCCTCGCCCAAAACGATTGTGCCTGACTTTTCGTCGATGACGATGCGTGCCGGGGTAGAGACCGAAACAACCAGGTTTTCGATACTGGCCAGCACGCGGGCAGGGGAGTCGGAAATGGTCTGGAGGTCCAGGTCGACAGTTCCGGAATCGCGCATGAACGCTATATTGGCGCCGACCGCACTATTGATCGTATCCGAGATGCGCGCTGCTGTTGTGAAATCCGGACTGCGCAGGGCCAGTGTGACCGAGTCGCGCTGGTTGAACGCGTAATTGATCTCCCGCTCGACCCGCGCCCCATTGGGAACGCCGCCCGTTGTGGGAGACCCGCGCGAAACGCTGGCGCCGGCAGCCTGCACGTCGATGCCACTGACGACGATGCTGCCCTGTGCGACAGCGTACACCTCGTTGTCCGCGCCTTTCATGGGGGTCAGGATCAGCGTGCCACCTTTGAGATTTTTTGCGTCGCCAATCGATGCGACAGTCACATCAATGGTCGATCCGTTCCGGGCAAAGGATGGAAGTGTTGCTGTCACAAGTACGGCGGCCACGTTCTTCGGCTTGATGTCTTCGCCCTGCACGTTCACGCCAAGTCTCTCGAGCATGTAGGACAGCGAGTCCTCGGTGAACGGGGAGTTCTTGACTGAGTCGCCCGTGCCGTTCAGGCCAACGACAATACCGTACCCGACGAGGTCGTTCTCACGCACGCCTTCCACGTCGACGATATCGCGAATGCGCGGCTGCGCCAGGCTGGGTGCCGGCAGCGTAACGAGGATTGCCGCAAGAAGGGCGATGAATCGCGTGGACCACTTCATGGCGTTACCTTAAATAATTCATCAGGCTGAGATTGGCCAATCGCGACGTGAGAAGGTAGGAGGCTTCGAGGTTTCCCTCCAGCTCACGCAATTCTGACGCAGCTTCGTATTGATCGCGCGCAGTCGTTTCATTGAAAGCCGCTGTCAGCACTGTTTCTTCGACATTCAGGGAATCTTTCTGGCGCTCGATCCTGGCTTGCGCAATGCCGACTTCGGCGCGCGCGGTCGTCAATTCAGTTTGTCCATAACCCAGAGTCTCAGTTGCAGCATACAGGGATTCGCTGCTGCCAGAAAGCAGCGGGAGTGCCTCTTCTGGCCCTGCCAGCGCCATAACGGCCAACCCTGACACAATTTTTATGATGTGGGGGTCAGTGGCTGTTACGGCGTCGGGATCGGACGATGTTTCGGTGCCGGAGTAGATGTTCGTGCGCCAGCCGCCGCCCGGCGTATTGAAGTACGTGTCCAGCGAGGTTGCAAAATCGGCCGCGTCGACCGCAGTTGAAGCCATCAGGCGGATGTCTGCGAGCAGGTCTTCGACAGGCGCTAGCGGCGGTGTCGATATGTTGTCTCCCGCAAACAGGAAGCGTTCGCCATAGCGCGTATTGAGTACGGAGAACGCTTCTTCCAGCGCCGCCTTGGAATCGCGTGCCACGCCTATCCTGGACGCCTCATCCTCGGAACCGACCGCAGCCTGCATACGCGCCGCCAGGCCATTTGTCCGATCCTGGATGTTTGCCAGGCTGCTCTGAGTCGTATCAAGCCGACCTGCGCGAAGCGTCAATTGCTTGCGCTCAACGGAAATGTCATCCAGCGCCTTCTTGCCCAGCATGGCCTGGCTGATGCGGCCGGAGAGGTGGGCTGTGAGGTCGGCATACCGTCCGGAGACGGCCTCCTTGGAGGTCACGGTCAGCCGGTCACGCAGTGAGCTGATTTCCTGGCTCAGGTCGGATTTGATGAGGGTCGTGTTCGCAAAGGACGGAATGCGCAGCATGTCAGATCTCCATCAGTCGGTTGATCATCTGGCCAGCAATTTCGATGACGCGGGCATTGGCGGCGTATGCCTGTTCGATCAGGATCAGGTTCTGCATTTCGGTATCGGTATCAACGCCATTTTCGGATTGCTCCGCCGACTGGATCATCGTGTACTGGGCCGTTGTTGATGAAAGGATGCTTTCGTTCTGCAGCCGCTTCTGGCCTGCCAGGGACGCGAGCTGGGCGGCCATTTCGGTTGACGAGAAGGCGCCCTGGATACCGTTGGAGCTGATCGTGGAGACCTGTTTGACTGCTGACAGCATTTTGTCGAGAATCGTCGAATCGCCGGTCGGGCCTTGCGCGATCGCCCCAATCCCGTCTCGCAGGCGCCACGTGGCGCCGCCCTGCGCAGGATCGATAGCGGCATTGATAGCGATGCGACCCGCCAACCCGGGATCTCCGGTGCCTGCGGAGTCCACGAACATGCCAGGATCGCCAGGCGTCTTGGTCGGATCGATCGCATCGTCGGACAGACGGGAGATGAAGTCGCTTGCCAATGTGTCCAGTTGCGCGCTGAAAGTGGGCAGGTCCTGGTCTCTCAATGTGAACAGCGCGCCGAATAGTCCACTTGATACAGCGCCATAGGATGGCGAACCCGGTGTAAGGGCTATCCCGTCAACGGACAGTCCGGAAAGTGCTCCGTTTTCAAATGTCTGGCCCGGGCCGAAAGATGATGACGTATTGAATTCGAGCTGTCTGGCCGTTCCGGCGACAAGGAATACGCCTTCCGGCGTGACCACGTCGATCATGCCGTAGTTGCGGGGCACGGCCTGGACTGGAATATACTCGGAAATCGTGTCTAGGACGCGGTTTCGCTCGTCGACCAGGGCGGCCGCCGCGCCTGTGGTTCTGTCCATGCCGGAAAGTTGGCTGTTCAATGTCTCGATCGTTTTCAGCGCGGAATTCACGATGTCCCGACCATAGCCAATTTCCCTGTCAGCTTCCGTGCGGAGACTGACGACCATTTGGGACAGGTCATGGAATTCCGTCACAATCGCATTCGCCGAACTCAGTACCGTTGCCGCGTCTGCCCCCGACTCAGGCGTTAGCGCGAGATTCGAAAGAGCAGTTTCAAAATCGCCGAATGACTTGAACAGGCCGGTTCCTTCGGCGGTATCGCCGATCATGGATGATATGGTTTGCCAGGTCGACGAGAGGACGTCGGCCTGAGCCAGATCGCTGGTCAGGTTCCGTCGCTCTGCGGTCAGGGACTGGTTCTCGGAGCGCGACACGCCGTCGGACTGGACGCCAGCCGTGCTTCCGCCAAGGATTTTTTCCGAAACCTCCAGGGAACGCCGAACATAGCCGGGAGTGGAGGCGTTCGCGACATTGGTCGCAACCATGTCGGCCCTCAGACTGGTGATCTGAAGGCCGGAACGGGCCGAGTTTATTGCACTGGATAGGGACACTTAGCCGACCGCCTTCTGGCGCTGGAAGTTAGCGCTTGAGATTTGTGGTTTCCTGCAACATTTCGTCCACCGTCTGAACGATCTTGGCATTCGAGGAATATGCCCGCTGGGTTTCGATCAGGTCGGTGAGTTCTGCTGCGATGTCAGTCGTCGACTCCATCAGGGAGAAGCCCGAAATTCCGCCAACAGGACCAGCGCCGGCATTCCACAAGTAGAGGCTGCCGCTCGATGCCGATATTGCGAAGGCCTGGGCGTCAAGGGCATTCAGCCCATTCATGTTCGGCACGTCGCCAACCGGGATCTGATACAATGTGCGGCGCAGCCCCGTATCGTAGACCGCCTGAAGGAACCCGTTAGCGTCAATTTCGACCGAACTCAGGTCGCCGATCGGGCCACCATCCTTCGTCACGGCAGTTGGAGAGAAGGGGGCCGCAAGCTGGGTAACGCCAGCGCTGTCATTGATACGTCCGACATAGACCTCGACCGGCCCGTGAGGAAGGGTCAGCGCGAGATTGCCTGTTGCGGGGTCATAGGACGCGCCGCCGCTGGCCGTAGCGGTCAGGATGCGACCGCCGGATGCAGCCGAGTCGCTGAATTCAAGATCCAGGGTTCCGATCGAGACGGCCGGATCGCCGGCGCTGTCAAAAATGTCCACGGTCCACTGATTGCTGGCGCCGCTCCCGGGAACTGTCGGGCTGAACTGGAATGTCAGCGAGTTCGCTCTGCCGAGATTGTCGAAATATTCGACCGGCAGGTTATAGTCGCCCGTGGTCGCGCCTGCGACGGTGGCATCGGCCGGCAGGTTGATGCCAAGATCAATCGTGCTGGTGGGGGTGGCAGTGAACTGCGATGTCGCGATGTTGACCGGCGAGAGATTGATGCCGCTGTTGCGGCTCACATTGCCGATATCGCCTGTGGAATCGGCCGGCCAGCCGAGCAGGAACAGGCCGCTTTGCGTCCGCAGGTTGCCGTTCTGGTCGGCATAGAACGAGCCGGTCGGCAATAGCTGCAGTTCACGGGACGATGGCGAGGCATTCAAACCGGATTCGTTGGTTACCGGGAACAATCCCCGGCCTGCGACCGCGATATCCGTGGCGCTGCCTGTGGAGACCAGCGAGCCACTTGTCGCAATGTCCTTGAACGTATCAACCCGAACGCCGCCTGCAGAGTACGATGACGAGCGTTGCTGGAGCACCATGCTCGAAAAGTCGACCTGGCTACGCTTGTATCCGGATGTAGACGCGTTCGCGATGTTGTCGGAAATCGTTGCGAGGCGCGCGGAGTTGACATTCAACCCCATGACGCCTGCATTCAGGGACGATGAGATACTCATTTTGGTTGCTCCTGCAAAGTAGTGCGACCAAAACTAGGATCAGATAGTTAATGAGCGGATAACTCTTAGCCCAAGCGGGATTAACGGGTTAGTATTGTAATTGATATCCGGCGGTTTTGGGCGGCAGACGGACTGTCTTCAACTAGCGGATCTGTATCTGCCTTCCCGGAAACCTCAAGAATACGGCTCGGGTCGAGGTGTGATTCCAGCAGCAATTTGCGCGCCGCATTTGCCCGGTCGGAAGACAGGTTCCAGTTGTCATATGTCGCACCGTTCCGATAGCTCAGGCTGTCTGTGTGCCCAACAATCTTGATGTTGTTTTCGAATGTGGCGAAGGAGTCAGCGACAAGGTCAAGCATGTCGCTCAATAGGGTGGACGGTACGCTTTGTCCGACAGGGAACAGGGGCGCGTCTTCAGAATCGGTAATCTCCAGGACAATGCCTTCCGGGGACATCTTGATAAGCATGTGCTCGGACAGGCGGCTGCCTTCCTCGGTCAGCGACTGTTTCAAAGTCTCAAGTTCCTTGGAGATCGCCGCTTCCTTGGCTGTGTCGACGCCCTTCTTCCCTTCGAATGAAGAGGAACTGGGGTGGCGCTCCGATGCGCCGGTGCCGTTCTTGGCGTAGGTTTCCTCGGTCATGATGGAGGAACCGTTCAGGCCGTCAGAGCCGCCGCCTGATATTCTGGAAATGGGAATGGTGGGACTGAAATAGTCAGCAAGGCCTTTGCGCTGCTCTTCTGTTGTCGCGTTCAGCAGCCACATGAGCAGGAAGAACGCCATCATGGCTGTCACGAAGTCAGCGTACGCGACTTTCCAGGCGCCGCCATGATGCCCATCACTCTTAACGACTCGTCGCCGCTTGATGATGATGGGTTGTACGACTGCAGCTTGTTGGATTTCCATAGGGCCCACCAGATTATTTGATGAGCCATGCCTACCAAAAAGCCATGAAGGATCATTGCTTATCCAAAGCTTAAGTTTAGCCGTTGTGTTAATGCTTTTTCAATGGATCGGACACCATTTGGAAGGGATTAACAATACTTCAACGATAGGTGATTCGTGTCTGCGGTTCTGCAAAAAAAGATAGATTCCGGGGCCGGTGTACCCCCGTCGATTCTGCAGATGCGGGAGTTTTGGGCGCAACTTCTGACCAGGATTGAAGACTGGGCAACGGATACGTTCGGCCTTCAAAGTCAGCCAAGCTTAACCAGTCGCCGGGTTGTGGGTGGACGAGCGGCTTCCGACATGGCGGAAAATCCGTTTACCTTGTTTTTCGCCTCAGACGTGTCGCCGGGCCTATGCGCCATCGCCTTCGACGCTGCCTGTGCGATCCGGTGTGCCGCAACCCGTCTGCGCCAGGATCCATCGAGCCTCGAAGACGCTTCACCGCTGTTTCTCAAACTGCTTAGCGAGCAGCCGACGGTCGCGCTCTGGCAGCGATTGGCGAACGGTCTGACAGACCATGACGTGCATGCACGCGAAGATCCCCAGTCCGATGCCGGAGCAATTGCTGGCGGGCTTTCCGCCGCAAGTCGGTATCTGGAGGTCGAAGTGGCTCTTACGCTGGAGGGGCAGGCAGCATCGCTTAAATGCTTGTTTGAAGTCGACTATTTGCAAACCTATGCGCGAAATGATGCGCGCCGGACTGCTGATCGCAAGGCCGAGGCATGCTCGCAGAGCCCGAAATTCCTGAGCGACAGTGTAAAGGCGTCCGCCATTTCCCTTAATGCGGTCCTGGACAGGATGACGCTTACGATCGGTGAATGTTCACGGCTGGAAATCGGGGATGTGCTGCCATTGGCCAGCGCCGATGCCGGTCGCTTGTCGCTTAGCGCAGAGACCATTCACGGAAGTGTGGATATTGGAACGGGGGAACTCGGAGTCTGGAAGCNGCAGCGNGCGGTTAAGCTTCANACGCCGGTATCCGAGAGTTTTGCCAGGGCAATAAGATAGGCTTTGAGATCGCCACCAACAGTATGTTGGGGTTAAGGGAGTTTTTTGGTGAACGCAATTTTGGGCTTGATCATCACGGTCGCGATGGTCTTTGGCGGCTACCTGCTTGCCGGCGGCAAGATGGGGATCATCACCCATTCCCTTCCTTTTGAGGGGATGATGATCGGTGGCGCAGCCTTGGGCGCATTTCTGGTTGGCAATGACATGAGTACGGTCAAGCACACTGGCGGCGACGTGGTTTCGGTCTTCAAGGGCGCCAAGTGGAAGAAGACGGATTATCAGGACCTGCTGTGCCTGATGCATGAACTGCTCAACCTGATGAAGCAGAATCCCGTTGAACTGGAATCACATATCGAATCGCCCGAGGAATCGAGCATATTCTCCAAATACCCAAAAATCCTCAAGGACCATTCAGCCATCGAGCTGATTTGCGATACAATCCGTTCAATGATCATGAACTTCGACAATGTTCACCAGGTCGAGGAGTTGCTGCAGAAGCAATTGGACCAACTCGCCGAAGACAAGCTTCACGGGTCGCACGCGCTTCAGAATATGGCAGACGCCCTTCCGGCGCTGGGAATCGTCGCCGCTGTTCTCGGCGTGATCAAGACGATGGCGTCAATCGACAAGCCGCCGGAGATTCTTGGCGGCATGATTGGTGGCGCCCTCGTGGGTACGTTTCTCGGTGTTTTTCTCGCCTACGGACTTGTTGGCCCATTTGCCAAAAAGGTGAAGGATATCAGGACCGAGGAGCATGCGTTCTACTCGATGATCGGCGAGATACTCGTATCGAACCTGTACCTGAATCCGGTGAGCATCTGCGTGGAAGTTGCGCGGCGCCATGCGCCGTCCCGCGTGCGGCCGTCATTTGACGAAGTGGAACAGGCATTGAGAGAGGCAAAAAAGGCGGCATGAGACGCTTTCCCGCAATCCTTGTTCTCAGCCTTTGCCTGGTTCCCCATGCGATAGCGGTTGGGCCGGATTCAGCGGTGATGGAAAAGTCGACACGCAAGTCAGATCTCTCGTCCGATCTTGATTCCTTTGTACGCGGTGCAATCAATAAGGGCCTGCTGACGCCGGCCGGCGAAGGGCACCCAGAGCCCGACGGACCGTCCGGACACGATGACCCTGTGTCGCCGCCGGTGGCCGATCAGGTGAAGTCTCGGGCTCTCGTCGCAGAAGAGCGTTACAGTGCCTGCGACCGGCCTTATGCGCTGGACTTTACAGACGTCCAGACGATCGGACGTTACCAGGAAATATATCCGGTCCGCGAAAAGGTCGGTGGAACCACGGATAAATTGGCCCTGCCTGATGCGCTCCGCGAAATGGCCAAGGCATATATCGCCCTCGGCCTCTACCCTGAAGCCATAATGAGTCTGAAGCGCACCACGGGCCCGGATATTGTGCCATACCGAAAACTGGCAATGCTGATGGCTAACCGCACCAAGCCGGATGTGCTGTTTTTCCAGGAGATGGCGTCTTGCCAGGAAGATTCGGAGATCTGGCTGGCCCTGGCTCAGCTTGTCGCCGGACAGGCCGACGGCGCCCGGACTCTGCAGGAATCGCTTTCGGGGTTCCGCAAACTGCCTCTCCAGCTTCGGATTGACTATGCGGCTCTCAGCATCCCTGAACTGGAACGTATTGGCGAGAAGTCGCTGGCGAGAAAACTGATAGCGGACTTTGACGAGGCGCAGGTGGCGAATTCGTCGGAACTGCGCTTCGTAAGCGCGCTGGTCAGTCTCGATAGCGGGGATACTGCCGCAGAGCGGACGGTCATCGAGTTTCTCGACCACCCTCAGTTTCAGGAGCCTGCACTAGCAGCCATGCTGCGTCGAAATCAGACCATGGATCCCGCTTATGAAGAGATCCTGCTGGGTGATCTGATGCAGAAATTCGGTCAGGACTCGAATGGCGACAAGCACCTCGCGGCAAGCCTTCAATTCGCGCTTGGAGAGTTGAGTGCCAGCTCCCGCTATCAACCGATCATGGATCTTGCGGCAATGCCGGCACTCCAGAATCCGGAAGCCCAGGCAGAAGTGAGACGACAACTCGTGTCGAGTCTCGATCGTGATCTGGGCGGAGATGATCCCTTGCGCAGTCTTGCAGCGATCAGCGCCCTGGCTGCCGAAGCGGGATTGCTTGACAATGAACCCAGCCGGGACCGTCTTTTCAGGACGGCGACCGAACGCGCCATCCATTTCGGGTTTGGCGCTATGGCCAGCAATCTGTCTGCGAGAACCGTGGCGGATGAGACGATGAGCCTGCAGATCGCGACGCTCGCGTTCCGGCGTCAGGACTATAGTGAAGTCTACGCGCTCGCCGACAGCCATCCTCGCGATAGCGGCATCAATGTGCTCGCCGCAAAGAGCGCGATCAAGGAGCAAAACCTGGCAATGCTCAGCAAGATCGAGAGCCGTTTGACGCTGCAGCCGGACGCTATCCTGGCACTGATCGAGCAGGATGCGGTGTCGGGTCACTGGGTCGTGTCAGAGAGGGTATATGCGGCTGCCGGCCAGCTCACGGGCGATGATCACGAGCAACGTGTTGCGCGTGTGGCAAGCTTGAAGCGGGAGGCTCAAGGCGCGGCAGTGCCAGCCGGGCCGATGTCGATGGCTCGCGTGACCGAATTGCTCAGTTCCACGTCGCCCGCGTCAGCGCCATCCTCAAGGGGGAGCAATTAATGTCCAATGCGATCTACGCCACGCTCGCGCGCCAACATGGTCTCATGCAGGAAATGCAGGTTGTTTCCAACAACCTCGCCAATTCGAGCACCACTGGCTACAAGACCGACAAGGTCATCTTTGCGGAATATCTCGTCAACTCAGGGCCGGGAGAGCTGTCGCTTTCAATGGGCGGACTGGCCGGACATTCCTTCGAAATGGAGCAGGGTGGCCTGAACGTCACTGGTGGCCAGTTCGATCTTGCGGTCCAGGGAGACGGTTTCTTCTCAGTTGATACACCGCAAGGAACGCGTCTTACACGCGCGGGTCATTTCCAGCTCTCGCCCGAAGGCACGCTGATCGATTCGATTGGTAACAATGTGCTCGGTGCCGGAGGCGGTCCGATCAACATTCCGCCCGAGGCGAGGCAAGTCTCCATATCCGGAGACGGTACGATCTCGGTTGACGGGGAGCAGCTTGAGCAGATCGGTATCGTGACGGCTGATGGCACGCTCATGCGCGACTCAAACACGTATTTTTCGGCGCCAGGCGGCTTCCGGAATGCGACGGACTTCAGCGTGGTTCAGGGGGCGCTGGAGCAGTCCAACGTATCGCCCGTTCTTGAAGTCGCGCGGATGATCGAGGTCCAGCGAGCCTATGAGGCCGGACAAACGCTCCTGGAGCGAGAAGATCAGCGCATAGGACAACTCATATCGACCGTTCGTGAACGATAGTCGCGACAACTGAACGAAGGAGACGAACATGAAATCACTACAGATCGCCGCGACGGGAATGGCCGCGCAGCAATTGCGTGTCGACGTCATCTCGAACAACATCGCCAACATGAGTACGGCCGCTTATCGACCGCGTGTCGCAGAGTTTTCTGACCTGATGTACCAGCAATACCTGACCCCGGGCACGATTACGTCCCAGGTCGGAACGGTCGTGCCGGCAGGCATTCAGATCGGTACGGGTGTCAGGCCATCAACCGTCTCCATGCAAATTACCCAAGGGTCGATGAAGGAGACCGGATCGGACCTTGATCTTGGAATCGATGGTGCCGGGTTCCTGGAGGTGACTTTGCCATCCGGCGAGTCGGCCTATACGCGCGACGGCAAGCTCAATCGTAGCGCGGAAGGAGAGATGGTCACGATGGACGGCTATCCACTGGCTGACGGCATCACGATACCGGCCGACGCAAAAAGTATCTCAATCAGCCGGGATGGCGAAGTTGTGGCGTATTTCGACGATCAGGCCGCTGGGCAGGCCATCGGTTCGATACAACTCGTCCGCTTCGTCAACGAAAAGGGCCTGGAGGCCATGGGTGATAACCTGTTTCGGGAAACCGCAGCGTCGGGTACGCCGACGCAGGTGGTCGCGGGCACCGAAGGCTCGGGTTTTATCCGGCAGGGCTATCTCGAAGAATCCGGAGTCGATGTGGTCAAGGAGATTTCAGACCTCATCGAGGCGCAACGCGGCTATGAGCTGAATTCGAAAGTGATTACCGCTTCCGATGAAATGCTCGCCGCCACAACGCGGTTGAGGTAGCAGACATGATCATTCTGATTGCACTTGGATTTGGTGCCATCGCGACAGTCACCGATGCGTCATCGCTCGTTGCCGCCGAAGTCATTCGGGCTGGCGATCGGGTCTCGGCGGCCAATGCGGTAACAGACGCCGGAACGGCAGCCGATGCCGAAGAGTCGCTTCTTGGCCGGGAAGTGCGCCGCACGATCTATGCCGGCCAGTCGATTACGACCGATAATACGCGTCCGCCGATGCTCGTGAAGCGAAATCAGATTGTAACGCTCAAATACATCAACGGCGCCCTTGAAATCACGACGACCGGTCGGGCATTGGGCGAAGCAGGTCTCAGCGAAACCGTGAGTGTTCTCAATCCCGATTCGCGGCAAATGGTGCAGGGGATCGTTCAGGAAGGCGGATGGGTGCTGGCACAATGAAGAATTTACTCTCAACGACAATTCTCGCGACGGCCCTGACGGCCTGTGCAAGCGGATCGCATTCCGGACCTGAAGTCGAACATGCTGTCTATTCAGAGTGGGCGACACCGGTTGCCGAACTGGATACAGACCGGGATCCGAATCCATCCCTGTGGGCGACCTCGCCCAATGCGCTGCTCAGCATGCGGCGAGCCAAGGAAGTCGGGGACCTGCTGACGGTCGTCGTGGAAATGAACGACCAGGCCAGCCTGAAGAGTTCGCTCTCCCGGGACCGGTCTACTGCCGAGGACTTCAGCGTGGATGCTCTGTTCGGCCTGCCGAGCGTCATCAACAACGCCCTGCCTGGGTCAGCGAGCGTTTCTCCTGCGGTGGACTTCAACCGAAACTCCAGCCTCAGCGGAAGCGGTGCCGTCAACCGCGCGGAGCAGATCGCGTTTACGCTTGCGGCGCGCGTTGTCGGTCTGGAGCCGAACGGCAACCTCGTCATTCAGGGCTACCAGCAAACACGCGTCGGCAAGGAAGTTCGCTATCTGAGTGTCGCTGGCGTCATTCGCGCTCAGGACATCACCAGAACGAATACAGTTTCCTATGAGAAGATCGCCGATGCGCGCCTTTCTTATGTCAACGAGGGCGACACGACAGGAGCAAGCGGGCGCAAGATGGTTCCCAAGCTCCTGGACAAAGTCCTGCCTTTCTAGGGTTTCCCATGAAGAACATCATTGCTGCCATTGTCGTCGTCGTTTGTATCGTTATTGGCGGTATTGGTGGAAGTTTCGTCAAAAACAGCTTCGGCGCATCGTCTGGCAAGACGGGGGATGCGAAGGAAAAGTCACACGGGGCGAAGGAAGAAAAAGGTGGGCACGAAGCCGAGGCATCAGCCAAGGACAGTCACGGCAAGACAGACAGTCATGGCAAGAAGGACTCGCATGGTGCCGTGGTGTCGTCGTCAGGTGTCGAGTATTTCAAGTTTACCCGCGAATTCGTTGTTCCAATCATGCGTGAGAGCAGGGTTGAAAGCCTGGTAATCCTGAATATCAATCTGGAAGTCGACGCCAGTGAGATTCAGAAGCTGTTTGCGATGGAACCGAAGATCCGGGATAACATCATGACAACCCTGATCGAACTCGGCAATGATGGGTCGACGCTTGAATCGATCGCAACGCTCGAGAATTACGAATCGATCCGGGCGACGGTGCTATTGAATCTGCAAAAGATTTTACCGAACGGAATCCGGAACGTGCTGATTGTGGATATGGCCAAACAGGAACTCTAGGCCAGCCGATCCGCTGGCCTCAAAGCCATCTCCCCGGTCCTCCGCGAGAGTAGCATACCTGTTCAACGGCGTGAGTGGCTTCAGCTGCCAGCGAATTGAGGCGCGATCGTTCCATAATATTCGTCGCTGCGATAAAGTTCGACCCCGAACTGGTACTGTCCCTCAGGTGACATCGCGTCCGTCGCCTGGTTGCGACCGTCCCAGCTGAAACTTTCCGCTTCCGGATCAAGCGTCTCGGTCCACACAACGTCTCCCGCGCCATTCTTGACGGAGAGAATGGCGCGATCAGCTTCCTCGGGAATATCGACGATGAAGTCGACCGCCTGGCTGGAGAAGGGCACCCAGGATGTCTCGACCGAAACAGTCTGCCCGATCCATTGGCTGGCGGCGATGGCATAGAGATCACTCATCTTGGCGGCGATCACATCAAGGCTGGAATTGGATTTGACGTCTTGCTCGAGGGAAGAGAACGTCGCCAGCTGCTCGACAAACTGGGTTGAATCGAGCGGTGCCAGCGGATCCTGGTTACGCAGCTGCGCCGTCAACAGCTTGAGGAAGCTGTTGTATTCCTCACCGACCTCGGTCTGCTCGGTCGGAGCCGTCGCAACGGGGGATGTGGTGGTGTTTGTTGTCGGGGCTACGGTGGTCATGGGAGATACCCTTATAATTTGATATTGAGGCTGCCTGCCGCCATGGAGCGGGGCTGGGAATTGCTGGCTGCGACAATGGCAGTCGCGGCCAGGTCGGCCTCCCCGACGATGTCGCCATCAATCCGTCTCGAACGTGCTGCCTGTTGGCCGGGGTCCTGCTGGGTTTGATGCTGTTGAAACGACATGTTCTGGCTCGACAGGCCCTGGCGCTCGAGTGCGTTGACCAGCTCAAAATGCATTGCGCGCAACTGGCGAAGCGCTTCCGGCGTTTCGCCAGTAACGGTTACATGCTGAAGTCCGTTTGCGTCGAACTTGAAGTCGATTGAAACGCGGCCGAGCTCGGGTGGATCGAGTTGGATCTGGATGCGATCCTTCCGGTCTTCCGGCGCGGCGATCGAATCGGAAATGATCTCGACGACCTGAGCGGGTGAGGCAGAAATCAGGCTGTGTGTCGCCGTCATTCCGCTCAGAATCGGCGTACCCGGCGCCTGCGTCGTTACCGTGTGTGGCTGGCCCGTCTGGGTCGAGATGGCCATATCCAGCGGGTTTGCGGTTTTTGCTCCTCTCGCGGTGTCAGCGACTGCATCAGGATTACGCACCTGGGCGGCGGATTCTGTCAGGTCGCCATCACCAGTCAGGACATCGTCCTGGGCGATTGTCGTGGCCGGCTTGTCACCTTTTGCCAGCGCCCCGGCTGCGGGCTGCGCGGACGGCGTCGATGCGGCGGATGCGGATACAACAGCATCCAGCTTGCCTGTATTCTTGGTGGTTGGCGTGGCGATTGCGGCGACCGGGCCGGTCGCGCTCGCAAGCGTCGCTTGCAGGGCCGGGTCAACGCTTCCCGGCAGGGCGGCAATATCGGCCTCCGGAGCGGTGTCTGCGCCCTCTTCGGGCTGTGAAGACGCATCTGTCTGGCCTGGTTCTGGCACCGATGGCGTCAGCTTGGCCGCATTGGCATCGACGTCATTCGCATGCTGCGCAACGAGGTCGGCTGGCGAATCGGCTTTTCCGGCAATCAGTTGCTCAACTGGCGCAACAGTCGCTCGCATCTTCTCGGGAGCCATCTCCTCAAGCGTGCCCACAGGCACATCGACCGTATCGGCGGCCAACGTCGTGTCCGGTGTTTCCGGTAACGCCTCCGCTGGACTGGCTTGGGGAGCTTCGGCGAAAGCTGAAGTATTGCCTGCGGCGGTGAGCGTTTGCGCGAGCGGGCCACCGCCTTCTACTGGACCGTTGACGAGAATGGCAGAGGCAGCGACCTGCCCGGTGTCGGTCCGGACCGGCACGTCGGAATCGTCCTGGTCGCGCTTGTCGGATTCGAACTCGGAACGAACCTTCGCAAAGTCGGCGCCCTTGCCGCTTGGCGGCTGTGATCGATTACCGGATTCCGTCGATTCTCGTGCGGGCAGGGTGGAAAAAATCGTTTCGAGAGAAAATGCCATTTTTTGCCTGGTGAGTTAAGCGTTAACCGAATAAAAACCACGCCGCGTAAAAAGTACGTTAATAATCGAAGCGATTTCGTTCACTTTTCAAATTTTGTTTGACTGCGGAGTGTTAAATGACAGGTCCAGTGTCCTTTCCCGCCATCGGCGCGCCTGTTCAGGCGTCCGAGAATCGCCCGGTGGCCAATCTGTCAAACACCGAAACAGCCGACATTGGCCAAAGGTTCGAACAGATGCTCTGGGCCGAGATGCTGACTCATGCGGGCTTGGAGAAAGCCTTCTCCCAGGGTGGAGGAGAAGCGGCATCTGCGTTTTCGAGATATGTTGTGGAGGCTGTTGCGAAAGACATTGCCGCGTCTCATCCGCTAGGACTTGCCGACGCCGTCAAATTCGATGCCGGTCGCGTTCCGCAACCGAGAGTGGACAAAATATCATGAATACTCAAGATCTTAGCGCCCAGACAGCGCGGCTGAGAGACATCCTGCTCAGCGAACAGGACCTTCTGCTCACGGGGCGCGCCCGCGAGGCTGCCGAACTTATGACGGTCAAGCTGGAAGTGATGCAGGATATCGAGTCCTTCCTCGAAAGTCGGGAACCCAATTCCCTTCCTGCCGAACACCGCGCAGACATGGAATTGATTGTGCGCCTCTCCAATGAGAACTCCGCGCATTTCGAAGCGATTCGAAACGGCCTGCGTCATGCCATAGAAAGACTCGAGTCCATGCATGGCAGCGCATATGTCGGATCCTATGCTCAGAACGGCAGCAAAATTCCTTTCACGGAGGTTACGGGCCAGTTCCGCAGAAAGGCCTGAGCGGTTAACGTTATCTACACAATGGAGACCTAAGGATCAACTTAACAACCAAGATGGGTTGGCGGTTTTTCCGCTGTCAGGACGACGCGTGTTTGATCAATTCTGCGACTACGCCGCGGAGAAATTTTTAGAGGTAACAAACTGTGTCCAGTATTCTTACAAATAACAGCGCCATGGTCGCGCTCGACACCCTTCGCACCATCAACAAGAACCTTTCGACCGTTCAAAACGAAATCTCGACCGGTAAAACAGTTTCGTCCGCCAAGGACAACGCCGCGATCTGGGCCATCTCGACCGTGATGTCGACCGATGTGGAAAGCTTCAAGACGATCACTGATTCGCTGAACCTCGGTTCTTCGACTGTCGGCGTTGCCCGTTCGGCCGCTGAAGCCGTGACCGAGAACCTTCAGAGCATCAAGAACCTGATCGTTTCGGCTCAACAGAGCAACGTTGACCGCACGAAGATCCAGACTGATATTTCCGAGCTGGCCAAAGGCATTGAGACTTACGTTGCTGCCGCACAATTCAACGGCCTCAACCTGCTTGATGGCAACTCGACGGCTAGCGTCGACTTCCTGGCGTCGCTTGACCGCTCGTCCGGTGGCGTTGCAGCATCCTTCATCTCTGTTGAGCGTCAGGACCTGTCGCTTACGAACTCGAGTTCGCCAGCGGTATTCGGCGGTTCTGCCGTCACTGACGTTTCGATTATCGACAACGGCGGTACCAATGCTGGTACGGGCGACTCGGTTGCTGACGGCGCGGCTCAGACTGTCACGATTGCTTCCGTGGCCGATGGCAACAGCTATCGCCTTGTTCTGGACGACTCCGCTGCGACAAACAGCCTTGGCCAGCGCACGTTTGAATATGTGGCGGGTGCTGACGACAGCCTGAGCTCGGTTGCTGCCAACCTCACCAATCAAATGGCGACGTTCCTTGCCGCCACGGGCGATACGAATTACTCGGTGTCGCGCGTCGGTGAAGTGATCACCATCAACAACGACTCCGGTGGTGCTCTTGCTATCACGTCCGCGTCGGCAACGGGTGGTACGGCTGGNGTCACCACGGGTGGCCTTGGCAANCTCGCCTCGGTCGACGTGACAACTGATGCGGGTGCAACNGCCGCGCTGACGCAGATTGAGGGCTTGCTGCAAACATCGATCGATGCTGCTGCTGCACTCGGTTCGTCGCAGAAGCGCCTTGAAAGCCAGGGCGAATTCGTCAGCACGCTCATTGATGCAATGACATCGGGCATCGGTGGTCTTACCGACGCCGACATGGAAGCTGCTTCGGCTAAACTGCAGGCTCTGCAGGTTCAGCAACAGCTCGGCGTTCAGGCGCTGTCAATCGCCAACCAGGGACCGCAGGCACTGCTGTCACTGTTCCGCTAATACCAATCGGTGGCCCGAACGCATGATGCGTTCGGGCCATTTCGACTTTGTCGCTAGGAGGGCGCTTTGCATAATTTGGCACACAAGGCTTACGGTCAGGTCCAAAAGCGCACAGCTAGCGCTAAGGGCATCGAGCATGCGCTCTTTGTCCAGATTACCGAAGCGCTTGAAGACATTGCGCGCTCTGATGCTCCCGAGGCCGCCGCCAAGGCCGATGCCATTTACCGAAACCAGCAATTGTGGACGCTGCTGGCAGCTGACTTGATGAGCCCGGGCAATGCACTGCCGGATGATCTCAAGGCCAGGCTTCTCCAACTTTCAAAATTCGTGCAGAAAACCAGCACGCAGATTCTCTCAGGCAGCGGAGACATTGCCGCCCTGATCGAGATCAACAAACCCATCATCGCGGGATTGGCCGGCCCGGCCCAGCCCGAACTGCATGATGAGGCTGCCTGATGTCTGGACTCGTACTCAAAATCGCTCCCGGTGAACGTTTCATTATCAATGGCGCCGTCCTCGAAAATGGCGACAAGCCTGCCCGGATCCGGATAACCGACAGCGATGTCAGGGTGCTCCGGTGCCGCGACGCCCTGCGGCCGGAAGACGTCAACACACCCTGCAAGCAGATCTATTACGCCGTCCAGTTGCTGATTACCGGTGATCTCGAAGAGTTCGGCACGTTGCCGGCTATTGATGAAGAGTGTGCCAAGCTGCTCGACATTTTCAAGTCGATAGACCCGGAGCTCATACCGACGCTGCGGTCGATGATTAGCCGGAGTAACTATTACTCCGCACTTTGCCATCTCAGGCAGATACTGGTGATCGAAGACCAGTTGCTTGCCCGGGCCAACAAGTCGGGTGCGCCCGCGATAGATACGAAAGTTGCCTGACGGATGTTTCAGCCCGTCATTCCTCTGACCGGCAATAGCGGATGGAAATTCCTGGAGGCAACGTATGACCGCCAGTTGGAAAGCTATTCCAAGTCTCCGCAAATCCGTCTCGACAGTGAGTACCTGGCAGAAAAACTTTCCGAACCCATTTCCGTCGAGAGCTTTCTGGATGATAAGCGTTTGCTTCGCGTTGCGCTCACGGCTTTTGATCTCGGTGGCGAAGAGTGGAAGCGCGGCTTCATCGACAAGGTGCTCGAGGAAGTGGCGGATCCGGAAAGCACATTTCTCGCGCGCCTCAATAATTCGCAATACACGGCTTTCGCCAAGGCCATGAATCCTGTGGACGGAAAGATTTCCCTTTCCACCGCAACAGTGTCAAAAATGGCAGAACAATTTGAAGCCAATTCGTTCAAGACAGCTGTTGGCGATGTCGATGACAACATGCGGATTAGCCTGAACTACAAATCGGGAATCGCCGATATAGTGGGAACAGGATCGAGCGACTCGACTATTTTGTATCGGATACTGGGTGATGTCCCGACTCGAACGCTACTTGAAGGCGCGACCAACTTGCCATCAGACATCAGCAGTCTGACGCTTGAGCGCCAATCGGCCATCCTGAAGGAAAGACTGCAGAGCGTTTTGGGAATTAATGACATGTCCGAGCTGGCCTCGCCTGAGAATGTCGAAAAAATCATCCTGAGATTTCACGCCATGTCAGCCATCTCGGAAAATGCATCAACCTATTCGCCTGCATCGGCGGCGCTCACGCTCTTGGGCAATGGGCTTGGCAGCCAGGGCAGCCAAAACCTGTTCCTCAGCCTGCTGTAATTACGGTTCTATTGGCGTTGCCGGCAAAGCCTGCGCGGCCAGGCCCCTTTCTGTACGAAGTATTTCGCGAAGCTGGTCGAACGCCGCCTCGATCCCTTGATCGTTCGGTGTGCCCGCATAATGATCCAGCAGGGAATAGAGTGCGATCGCCCTGTCGGCTTCAGCGTCCTTGCCGAATTCGTAGAGATTTGCCCGCAACATGGGGGCGATCTCTTCGTACAGGGCGAACATCCGGCGGCATTCTCGGATGAGTGCGTTCTCGTCTTCGGTGGCTGCATGCGGCAGGCTGCGCGAAACGCTCCGCAGGATATCGATAGCCGGATAGCGGCCGCGTTCGGCGATTTCTCGGGCCAGGATGATGTGACCATCCAGGATGCCGCGGATCATGTCGGCGACGGGTTCCTCCATATCGGACCCGGCGACAAGTACGGAATAGATCGCCGTAATGTCGCCCTTTCCGTCGGTGCCTGGCCCGGTCCGCTCCGCCAACTCGGAGACGACGCGGACGGTCGAAGGCGGGAAAGCATTGAGCGCCGGTGTTTCACCCGCAAGCAGGGCGGTTTCGCGATGCGCCTCGGCAAACCGGGTGATCGAATCGAACAGGAACAGCACGTTAAGTCCTTGGTCCCGGAAATGCTCTGCGGCTGCCATGGCGCAATAGGCTGCGCGCTTCTTGGCGCCGGGCGGTTCGCTGGCCGTCGCGGCCACGACGACCGTCTTGGACATGATCGATTCGGGCAGGACGTTGCGCACGAACTCGTTCACCTCCCGGCTGCGTTCGCCGATCAGGGCGATGACCACCCTGTCTGCATCCATTCCGGCTGCTAGTGATCCGAGGAACGTGGATTTCCCGACGCCCGATCCAGCGAACAATCCCAGTCGCTGTCCGCGGCAAATGGGCAGCACCGTGTCGGTCACCATCCACCCGGACGCGAGGCGCGGGCCGATCCCCCGACGATCCTGCGCGGGCAGGGGCGCCGCCAGCAGTCGGCGCGGTGCCGTGCGCGTAATCGGCGCTGCGCTGTCGCTGCTTGCGATGTCGCCGCGGTAGTTAACGATCTGTCCGAGCCAATGGTCGCCGGGTTCAATCCTGGCTTCCTGTTCGATTTGCACGGGATCGCCGATCCGAAGCATGTCACAGGGTGAAAAAAGGAGCGCCGTCACACTGTCGCCCGACACGGTCAGGATTTCGCCAAGAACGGTAGTGCCCTGCTTTTCGATGACTATTTCATTTCCAACGCCGGCAAGTTCACTGATTCCAGCGATCTTGATCACGCCTGGTGCCACATCAATGACAGTGCCCCACAGCCTGAACAGCTTCAATGATGAGGTTGCTGCCTTCATCTGCATGGACACAGTCCTTCACACCTAATTAACCCTTTCTTTAACATATATTACCAAACCTTGTGATGCGGTTAACCAAAGTGAATCGGCCATGCTATCCGAACTACCAATGTTTCAGATTCTCGGCGCCATGGCGCGCCACGCGGCAGAAAGCCAAAAGGTAAGTGCGACCAACATCGCGCATGCCGACGAGCCCGGCTACAAGGCCACCAAGCTTGAGTCTTTCGAAAGTTACATGGCGCGTGCGACGTCAGGGTCCTCCCTCGACGCGATGTCGACGCCGTTCCGAACCGTTGAGACCGACACGATTGGCTCGCCGAATGGCAACACCGTCAGTCTTGAAGCGGAAATGCTCAATTCGGCCGATGCCATGAGCCAGCACCAGCTCGCACTGACTGTCTATACGAAATCAATCAACCTGTTGCGCACCGCGATGGGCAAGGGACGCTAAGGGAAGAAGACGATGAATCCTCTCAAGGCAATTATGCAGCAGGCCGTCTCCGGGATGCAGCTTGAGACGCAGCGGATTACCGTTGCTGCCGAGAACATCTCCAATGTCGATACGCCGGGCTACCAGAAAAAAATGCTCATCGTCGACCCGCAGGGCACGTCGGCCGATCAGTTTGCGGCGATGAAGCAGATACTCGACGAGACTCCGGGTCAGCGCGACTATAATCCGTCACACCCGATGGCCGATCAGGATGGCTATGTGACGATGTCGAATGTGTCCTTGATCATGGAAATGGCCGACCTTCGAGGCGCCAATCGCACCTATGAAGCCAACCTCAACGCGTTCCAGCAGGCGCGTTCGATGTACACGTCTCTGCTTGATATCCTGCGTCGCTAGAGAGGCAAAGTGAAGTCATGTCTACAGTAAGTTTCAATGCCTATACGGCTCTGAATACCACGCGGCCGGCGGATACTGCCAAGGCTGTGGGAAAGGCAGATGCGGACAAGAACGTCGTCGCCGAAGGTGTCTCGGATTTTCGCGCGGCCCTGCAGCAGGCGGAAAATACCGCAATGCAAACGGCCGTTTCGGGCGCGGATCCCCATGCCATGGTGGCTGCGCTGGCAAACGCGGAACTGATGCTCGATGCCGCTGTCACCATCCGGGACAAGGTCGTCGAAGCCTATCAGGAACTGCTGAGAATGCCTGTTTAAGGGCAAGGGGTCGTTATGTCCGAAGCCGAAATCTTCGAGGTGTTGCGGGCCCATATTTGGGGTGCGGCGATGATGGCGATGCCAATTCTGGCAGTCACGCTGGTCGTCGGCTTTGCCATCGGCCTGCTGCAGGCCTTGACGTCTATCCAGGAAGTTACCCTGACCTTCATCCCGAAGATCCTGGCGGTCATAATCGTATTTTTTCTTTCGCTCGGATACATGACCAGGATCTGCGTAGACCTGTTCAATAATTCGGTATTGCCGCTCATTTCCCGATAGGTCGCCCTGTGGAGACATCCAACAATTTTGGTCTGGCCCGGCCGACGTCGCTCCTGGCCATCGGCTTGATGCTGGTCATCCTCGTGATGATCCTGCCGATCCCTGCATGGGTAATGGATGTCGGCCTGACCATATCCTTCGCCTTCGCCATCCTGATCTTTGCCACTTCGGTGTTCATTGAACGCCCGCTCGATTTCTCGTCCTTTCCCAGCGTGCTCCTCGCATCCCTGATCCTGCGCCTGGCGCTGAACGTCTCCTCGACGAAGCTGATCATCGGTGAGGGGCATACCGGAACCCAGGCAGCGGGCGGCGTCATCGAAGGCTTCGCCATGTTCATCATGGGCGGCAACCTGTTTGTCGGACTGGTCGTGTTCAGCGTTCTCGTGATCGTCAACTTCATGGTGATCACCAAGGGTGCCGGGCGCATGGCCGAAGTGGGTGCGCGGTTTGCGCTCGACGCCATGCCCGGCAAGCAGCTGGCGATCGACTCCGATCTTGCCGTGGGTGCCATTACGCACGAGGAGGCGAAGAAGCGCCGTCAGAAGGAACAGGAAGAAGCCGCCTTCCTCGGCTCCCTCGATGGTGCATCGAAATTCGTCAAAGGTGACGCGATCGCCGGCCTGATGATCACGGCGCTGAACCTTGTCGCGGGGATCGCGATCGGCCTCACTGTCCATAACCTCAGTTTCTCCGAGGCCCTGAGCAATTATTCAATTCTCACGGTCGGCGACGGTCTCGTGTCGCAGGTCCCTGCTGTCATCGTGTCCGTCGCATCCGCCCTGCTCCTGTCCAAGGGGCGTGAGGAAGGCGCCATCGACCTCGCGCTCGTGGCCCAGCTCGGCAGCAATGTGGCGGCCCTGATGATCGTCGCCGGTATCCTGTTTGTGTTTGCATTGTTTCCGGGCCTGCCATTCGTGCCGTTCATGCTCGCGTCGGCAGGCTTTGCAACGGCCTCGGTCCTGGTGCGCCGGAAAAGCCGCGAGGCAGAAGCAGAAGCGGAGAAAGTGCCGGAACTGGTCGCCGAAGAGCCGGTGAAATTCGGTGATTCCATCCATTCCGACGAAATCCACCTCGAAGTGGCGCCCGATCTGGTCAACCTCGTCCTGCTCGGCGACAACGGGTTCGAAAGCCGGATTCACAAGATCCGCCGCTATATCGCGGAAGAGTATGGCTTCGTCCTGCCGGCGATCCGCATGACAGACAACCCGACACTGAAGCGCAACGAATACCGGATCCGCATCCAGGGCGTTCGCCTCGATTCTGGCTTGCTGCGCCCCGGCTCCATCCTCGCGCTCATGGAAGACGACCAGTCCCCGCAGCTCCAGGGCGAGAAGGTCAAGGAGCCCGTCTACAAGGCGGCCGCTCGCTGGTTGCCCAACAGCAAGAAGCAGGAACTGGCTGCCGCTGGCATTCCGGTTGTCGAGCCGATTGAGGTTCTCGCCACCCACATGCTCGAAGTGATTCAGTCAAACTTCTCGCTTGTCTTCACACGGATGGTCATGCTCGATACGCTCGATGCGTTGACCACCGTTAGCGACAGTGACCGGGCCGCCGCCAACCGCCGCTTCCTGGATGAGTATATCCCGGCAAAGGTCACGCCCGAAATGCTGCTGTCGGTCGTGCGCTTGCTGCTTGAGGAGCGCGTTTCGATCCGCAACCTGTTCCTCATCATCGAGGCGATTGCCGAAGTCAAAGCCTCGTCGCCGGGTCTGCCGCGCATCGTCGAGCTTGTGCGCCAGAGGCTGGCCTTCCAGATCGTGGACCGGCTTCAGGACGAGCAGGGCCGCCTGCCGCTGGTCCAGCTGTCGACAGACTGGGAGCAGAGATTCACCCAGTATGAAGTCAACAATGAGAATGGCAGCAGCGACATCGCACTGCCGCCTGAAATGTTTGGCGAGCTGACCAATGAAGTGCAGTCGAAACTCAACGAAGCTGCGAAGAAGGGCGTGATCGCCTCCGTCGCGACATCCTCGCGGCGCCGACGCTTCCTGCAGACTGTCCTCGCAAGCAAAGGCATCCGCAATTCGGTTCTGGCCTATGAAGAAATCACAGCAAAGACCAAGCCGTATATAATCGGCGTTGTCTGATGGCCGACCTCGCGTCACTGGCGCCGCTGCTGGCAATGTTCTTCCTGGTGGTGGCGCGACTGTCCTTCATCATCTTTTTCATGCCCGGAATCGGCGAACAGGTCGTGCCGGTACAATTGCGCCTCATGATCCTGCTCGCCATCGCCATGGCGCTGGCCAGTACAGGCGTCGTTGCGGTTCCGTCCCTGGAGCCCTTGTCCGGCTACGGCGCGATTCTGCTGAGCGAACTTACGATAGGATTTTGCCTCGGTGCCATCTTGCGCGTGTCAGTGTGGATGCTCAGCATCGCCGGTACGATCATTTCGCAGTCGATCGGCCTGTCACAGCTTCTGGGTGTTGCCCTGGAGCGCGAAGCCCAGAGCCTGACGGCAAGCATGCTTTCAATGGCTGGCACGGCCATCCTGCTGACGGCGGACTTCCACCTCAATGCCATCGCGTCGCTGATGCGCCTGTATACGGAGATACCTGTCGGTGCGCTGTCGGCCCTCGATTGGAATATGCTGATTGAACGGAGTTTCTCAGCCGTGGGCTTCGCTGTCCTGCTGGCCTGGCCATTCGTCGCCGTCAACTTGCTGTACAATATCTGCCTCGGCTTCATCAACAAGGCCCTGCCGCAGCTGATGGTCGCCTTTGTCGGCGCACCGCTGATGATCGGCGGCGGAACGATCCTGCTGGCCTTGTCAGCTATCGGGCTTCTGGTTGTATGGAAGGACCGCGTCATCCAGATCGTGGGATGGATGTAGGGCATGGCCGAACAGGAACCAGACAGCGCCGAAAAGGAATTCGACGCCACTGACGCCAAGCGCCAGCAGGCGCGCGAGGAAGGCAATGTTGCGCAGTCCAAGGAGGCGAACGCATTCGCCTTGATCGCGGGCATTCTGGGTGCAGGCGTGGTGCTGCAAGGCGTTGTCGGCAATACTGTGTTCGACGATTTCTCGGGGTTTCTCTACCATATCGACGCCTATGCCAATGACGTGTTCACCGCGGGCGGTGGCCAGACCCGGGGCTGGATCAACAGCTTGCTCGTGCAGTTCGGCCTGCTCTTCCTGATCCTCGCGGCGGTTGTCCTTGCGGCGCTTGTCATCCAGCGGTCCATCTCGTTTTCCTTCAAGAAGATCCAGATGGACATGAAGAAGCTGTCGCCGGTCGAAAACCTGAAGAAGCGCTACGGGATGAAGGGCCTGACGGATTTTCTCAAGGACATGGTGAAATTGGGATTCGCGGGAATCATTGCCGTCGTCTTCCTGTTTCAGCTGGCGACGGACTATTATGCCAGCAGCGCCATCGAACTTGGTCACTTTGCATCGTTCACGTTCGGCCAGGCGCTGAAGCTGATCATGTGGTTCCTTCTCTTTCAGCTCGTGCTGGCAGTCCTTGACCTGCCGCTGCAACGGCGCATTCACGAGAACAAGCTGAAAATGTCTCGCGAAGAGATGAAGAAGGAGATGAAGCAGAGCGAAGGCGATCCGCAGTTGAAACAGCAACGGCGCCAGGCCGGCGCGCGGATAACGCAGGGACAGCAGCTGCAGAACGTCAAGGACGCGACCGTCGTGATGGTCAACCCCCAGCATTACGCCGTGGCGCTCCGGTGGAACCCTGACGACAATCTCGCACCGGTCTGCGTCGCGAAGGGCATGGACCACCTTGCCGCGAAGATCCGGGAAATCGCCATTGCCAACAATGTGCCGATATATCGCGATCCGCCATCGACGCGGTCAATCTACAAGCTGGTGGATGTTGACGCCGAAATTCACCCCGAACATTTCGCCGCCGTGGCGGCTGCCATCAACTTTGTGGAAAGCGTGCGCAAGCATATGTGAGATCGTCATGGCCAAACGCAAACCGGACTTGCAGAAAATCGTGTCGCTCAAGCGCCAGAAAGCCGAGCAGGATTTCCGCCTTGCGAAACAGGACCGTGACCGGGTTGACGCGGAAGCCAGGCGTCTTGAACAGTCGCTGCGAACACTGGACAGCCAGCATTGCGAGCCTGAGTCCTTCCTGCTCTCGCTGAAGAACGGGCACGCCTCCAAACTGATCCAGGATATCGAAACCGTGCGCGCCACGGTTACCGAAAAGGAATCAAACCTTCGCAGCGCCCATGACATCCTGAAGCGCGCATTCGATTCCGAGGACCGTCTGAAGAATATGAAGACATAGCATCTGCGCTGTCGGCCAGGCCTGGCTACAGAAGGGCCATCAACGCGTTCGTCCAGTCCGGCACAAGGTCGCTCGCCTTGCCATAGCGCGCCTCATTGAAAAAGCTCGCTCCATCTGATGGCTCGAGATTGAGTTCCAGCGTCCGTGCGCCGGCCCGCCGCGCCATCTGGACGAAGCCTGCAGCGGGGTAGACATTGCCGCTGGTGCCGATCGACACGAACAGGTCGGCCCGCGCGAGGTCGGCTTCGATCTCGTCCATGTGGAGTGGCATTTCGCCGAACCATACGACATGGGGGCGCATCAGGCCGACAGCTTCACAGGTCGGGCAGACGGTCGCCACGCTGATATCGCCTGGCCATCTCACGACCGACCCGCAGGCCTCGCATCGAATTTTCAACAGCTCGCCATGCATGTGCAGCACGTTCTGGCTGCCGGCCTTCTCGTGCAAATTATCGACATTCTGCGTCACCAGCGTGAATCGGCGCCCGGATGCCAGCATGGCCGCTTCCAGTCGTGCCAAGGCCAGGTGGGCCGCATTCGGTTCGGCCGCCTTCAGCTGCGCCCGTCGGTCATTGTAGAACCCGTGCACAAAGTCAGGATTGCGGGCAAACCCTTCCGGCGTGGCGAGGTCTTCAAGCGGGTATTTCGTCCAGATACCATCGACATCGCGGAATGTGCCGAGGCCGCTTTCGGCGGATATTCCCGCACCGGAAAGCACAACGACACCGCGCTGCGCGTAAGCATTGGACATGTGGGGGGCCTCGTCATAATCTAAACACACGGTTAATTTAGGGGACCGGGGGCTACGTTGGCAATTGTAAGGGGACATTCTGACATGCTGCCGAACCTGACCATGAAAACCACGAAACTCGCCATTGGCGCCACTCTGGCCAGTCTACTCGTGCTTGCGGCCTGTGACCAGCAGGGCACACGGCTCGAACGCGCCCGTGAACTCGCCGACGCAACGCTCGATCAGATTAGCGGTCGTGCCGTCGTCGAACCCGGCGCCGATCAAACGCTGCTCGCCGCCTCCGTCATGGACCGCGCCATCGCCGGCACGCTGGTCAATGACATCGCTTTTCAGGCTGAAAGCGAAAGGGCGATGTTCGCCATTGGCTCGATTATCGCCAAGCCAAAGGATATCCAGACCGTCGCCTTCGATGAAGAAGACGCGCTGATGATGGAAGAAGACGAGCTGTTCGAGGAAGTCCAGCCAGAGATGACCGCGGTCGAGGAGGCGCCTGCAGCGGCAGGCGGTGACGAAGAAGCGCCGGCCGCCGCGCCTGCGCCAGTCGAATCCAGGAGCCTGGTCCGGCCCGCGCGCCTGATGCCGACGGTCAAGCTTGACCCGGCTGCGCCCGAGGAATCGCAGGAGCAGATCGCCAACGCGACCCGGGAACTTGAACGCACGGCAGCCAAGGAACCTGTCCCGCAGGCGCGCACGCGCAGCCTCGCCCCTCGCTCGATGGAAGCGGTCCCGGAGACACGGCGCGTTGCGGCCAAGAAATTGGCCCGCCGGTCTGTGATCTCGGGCGACGCAATCCGCAAGCAGCAGGATGCCAATTCCGTCATGCTCGATACGCTGTCGAAATACGGCATGGACGGCCAGGTCGCCCTCTCGCGCGAAGGCCAGATGGTGATCCAGATCGGTGCGGATGGTGCTGACCCGACGCGTTTCAGCCCGGAAGATGCCGCTGCCAGGCTGCAGGCAAGCTTCCTCGCGGTCGATTCCGGTGCGGGCTGCCCCGATACGGCTGATCTCGTCACCATCCAGTCGGATGCGGCCATGGCGACAGAATGCATCGTGGAAGACCTGCGGGCATCCGGCCAGTTCGAATATGTCGAGAAGGACTTCATTTTCGAAAACCAGTTCGTGCGGCGTCCGCGCCCGACCGATCCTGGAACCACGCCCGGCACGGCACCGTCCACGGGGACCGTCCCTGGCGACACGCCGGCAACACCTGCGACGCTGACCGAGATCACGCCCAATGACCCGCTCTGGAGCCTGCAGTGGAATTTCCAGAACAATGGCGCAGGCGAGGGCGAGTCGGCCGGTGGTGCGGGTTTCCAGGATTTCTGGACCCATCAGGCCAATGAAGGCTCGGGCCAGGTCGTCGTGGCTGTGGTCGATACCGGCCTGCAGATGCAGCACCCGGACATCAAGGATTCACCGAACGTCGCCGCAGGCTGGGACATGGTGTCCGATCCGCGTATGGGTAATGACGGTGATGGCCGCGACAATGACGCGAACGATCCGGGCGACATGTGTGATCCGTCACAGCCATTTGCCGCAGATACGTTCCACGGCACGCACGTCGCCGGCACGATCGGTGCGGCGGCGTCGAACAATGCAACCGGCGTCGCAGGCGGCGCCTGGAACGTGAAGATTGTTCCGGTGCGGGCGCTCGGCAAATGCGGCGGTCGCCTGTCGGATATCAATGACGCCATCCGCTGGGCCGGCGGCCTGATCCCCGGCGAAGATGCGCTTGGCAACGAGGTCTGGAACGACAATCCGGCGGACATCATCAACCTGTCCATCGGCCTGTTCGAATTCTGCCCGGCCTCGCTGCAGGATGCGATCGACTCCGTCGTGGATCGCGGCGTGATCGTCGTCTCTGCGGCGGGCAATGCCCGTGTCTCGACACAGTATTATGCCCCGGGCGGCTGCCAGAATGTCATCTCGGTGGCGGCGGGCGATGCCCGTGGCCAGATCGCGCCCTATTCGAACTTCGGTGATAATGTCACTGTTATTGCGCCGGGCGGCGACCTGACCCGCGACGATAATGGCGACGGTCGCCCCGATGGCGTCCTGTCCACCAAGGCCGCGACAAATTGCTATGACCCGGTCACGGGTGAAGGCGTGGACACCTGCTTCTACGCCTATGAGCAGGGCACCAGCATGGCCGCGCCGCACGTCTCCGCTGCCCTCGCGCTGCTCAAGGCGCGCCAGCCGGAAGCGACGCCGTCAGAGCTGAAGGCAACGCTGATTGCGGCGCTCGACACGCGTGAGCCGCTCCAGTGTGCGGGTTCTTGTGCGCTCTATCCCGGAACGACGCCGATCCCCGGCAGTCCGGACATGTGCGCGCGTCCGTGCGGCGGCTTGCTGAATCTCGCAAACGTGCCGCTGCTGAGCACCGGCGGAGGTGCGCAATAAGCATGGCGGGTGTTCGTTCCCCGTTTCATTTTGGCGGCCCGCTCGGTCTGGCAGGCCTCGCATTGCTTGCGGGGGCGACGGGCCTGTTCGTCCTGGCGGGATCGCCTGAAAACGAGGACCAGCCGGGTGTGACCCTGTCCAGCGTCTCGGATGCGGTGCCTGCCTCACTGCCCGATTCCCGCGTCGACCGGGATGCCAGCTCGCAGACGGACGCGATTCAGGATGGGCCTGCGCCACTGGACACTGAAGAGGCCCCAATGTCTGGTGATATCACCCTCCAGCCTGCACAGGTTCCCAACAGCGTGATCATGGCACAAGCGACGGGGGTCGAAGTCACCTTCATCGTACGCATCAAGGGGGCGCCGGAAATTGATTCGGTGGCACGGCTCTACAAAAAGGATCCGGCAGCCGCCGAGCAGGCCTTTGCCGATTATGTCCGGCGCACGCCCGCATTGAGGGATTTCGTGCTCGTCGGGGCCAGCTATTCTGGCGAAATCAGGCTTGCCTATCAAATGCCCAGCGGCGTGGAGCCGACCCGCGCGGCGATCCGTTCAGTGCAGGAAAAAATCATGGCTGTGGACGGGGTCGCCTATGCGGATCCCGACTATATCGCCCAACCCGGGAAGGAAGACTGACAATGAACACGTCCAGCATGCTCGCCCTTGCGGCCGTATTGGCTTTGGCCCTGACAGGCTGTGACCGTCTCAAGGGACCGGATCCCGCGCCCGATGCCACGGTCGAGGCAGCTCCGGCGACAACGGCGGACAGTTCACCTGCCAACATCGAAACGCCGGTCCGGCCGGAGGCGGTCGCCAGCACGGCCGCGATCGATTGGGAGGCCGCCCGGCGTGACATGGCGTCCGTGCCAAGCGACGATCGCGGCGCAGGCGCGTTCCAGGTCCAGTCCGGCGCAGAAGCCGCGCCCGTGCCCGTCCTGCTGCCCACTGGCATCGTCGTGCCGCAATCCGCCGAAGGCGGCGTCAAATTCCAGCCCATGAGCGACGGCTATTTCGCGACCTATCCCGGAATTGACTATGACATCATCGTCAACGGATCGAACGAAATCGTCGGCGCGCGCGAGACCGGGGATACGTCGGCTGACACCGAGCCGGTCTTTGAGGCGACCGCCTCCGGCGCCCAGGTCGCGTTCTCGCGCTATGGCGCCGACTATCTCATCGAATTTGAATGCAAGAACAGTGCGGGCGCAGCCCCGACCTGTATCGGAGAGGACGAGGCGCTCGAAATCGCCCGTAAACTGGTCATCGCGGGGACACGCTGATGCTGAAAAAGGCTTCATTCATTCTGGCGGCTTTCGCCCTGTCCGGACTGGCCGGGTGCGACTTCATCCGCTTTCCGGGAGACGGCGGTCCGACACCGACCACTCCCGAACCGGGCCCGGCCATCCCCCCTGGCGCCCCCGGGCCACCACCGCCGGCAGACCCCGTCGACAATCCCTATGGCGACACGCCAGAGACCCCAGACACCACGCCCGACACGCCCGTGGATGGCGATGCACCGACGACCGATCCCGTCTCGGCCGACGATCCAGCGACACCGCCGGATACCGACGTGGATCTGCCCACCGATACGCCGCCGGTCACGGATCCGGTTGATGTCCCGCCGGATGCTGCCGACACACCTGACACGTCCGACACCCCTACCGACCCCACACCGACCCCGGACGACACCGCTGACACACCCGTGACGCCCCCTGCCGATCCGGTCACGCCCTCCGTTCCGGACCCCGCACCCGAACCGGTGTTCAGCTTTTTTGCCCCCGGCGCGCTGATGCCCGGTACCGGGCAAGGCTCCGGCGATCAGGTCGTGCATGCACCCGACATGGTCTTCCCCATCGCGACAGCGCCCAGCTATCTGCAATCACAGGTCTTCACCTTTGGTGGCGGGGTCGGCGGCGGCGACCAGTGCGATGCGCGCAACTATACCTATCCATGGCGCGACAATTTCTGCGAAACCCGCACCGCCAACCGCGGATCACCTTATTGCCCGGCGGAAAAAATCCACCAGGGCCAGGATATCCGCGTCGGCACGCCGGCCCAGTGCAACACGATGCGGTCGACAGCCAAGGCCGACCGCACGCTGCACGAGGTTGTCGCCGTCGAGGATGGCGTCATCTCGAATGTCGGGTCCTATTCGATCAGCCTGCGCGCCGGTGGCCGCATCTACAAATACCTCCACCTCAACATGGCAAAGCTCAAGGTGAAGACGGGCGATGCCGTCACGGCGGGCCAATCCCTCGGATTTGTCTCGAACGATTTCGGCGGCTCTGCGACGACATTCCACCTGCACTTCGAGATCGTCGAAAACACGGCCGAGCATGGCTGGGCGCACGTCCCGCCTTACCTGTCACTGGTGAAAGCCTATGAGCGGCGCGAGAGCGGCCCCGGCGAGCAGGTCGAGCAGAATGTCGCCGTCGCCTCTGCGCCCATCGTTATACCCGAAGGCATGGAAATCATCGAATAGGATCAGGCCGGCCTGAAGGTCAGCGCCACGCCATTATTGCACCAGCGCTGCCCTGTCGGGGCCGGGCCATCCTTGAAGACATGGCCCTGGTGCCCGAGGCAGCGGGCGCAATGGTATTCGGTGCGCGTATAGATCAGTTTGCGGTCCAAACTCGTCAGGATCGCGCCCGGCATGACGTCGAAGAAGCTCGGCCAGCCGGTGCCGCTATCGAACTTCGTGTCCGATGCGAACAGGGGTAGGTCGCACCCGGCGCAATGATACGTCCCGTCGCGTTTCTCTTTGTTCAGGGGCGAGGTGAATGCCCGTTCGGTATCCGCCTTGCGCAGCACGGCAAAAGCCTCGGGCGACAGGCGCGCGCGCCACGCGTCCTCGCGCATCGTCCGCCATTCGCTGCCTGCATAGGGGTCACTGGCGCGCGTCGAGTCCGAAGAGTCCGGCTTGTCCGCACCGGCGGAGGAACAGGCGGCCACCGCAATAGCAGCGGAACCGGACAGGAGAAGGGCGCGGCGGGACAGGATGTGTTTCATGCGTTTCATACGCTCTGGTCTAGCAATCGGTTCAGACACGCAACACACACAAGGCCGTGAGCCTGTCAGGTGTTTTCGTCGACCCAGACCTCGCCATCGAGGTCATCCAGCTTGCCTTGCAAATGGGCCCGCACATCCTGCACCGCCTGATTGTAGACCGCTGGTCCCATCGTCTTCAGCATCAGGTCGACAATCTCTGCGGCGCGGAATTCGCTCAGCCCCTCATCGAACTCCGTCTGGAATTTCTGCTGGACCAGCCGGCACAGCGCGTCGCGGCGTTCGGGGGTCAGCGTGATCTGCTTCATGGCTCGGAATCGCTGCTAGCTGCCGGGTTGCGGCCGAAATTGACGGCGCCGGAATCCTGTCCGGCATCGATGATCGCCTTGCGGATCGTCCGGGCGCGGGTGAATTCGCGCATCAGCATGTCGCCGTCGCCCCAGCGGATCGCACGCTGCAGGGCGGCAAGGTCTTCGGAGAACCGGCCGAGGCATTCGAGCACGGCGTCCTTGTTGGTCAGGAACACGTCGCGCCACATCACCGGGTCCGAGGCCGCGATGCGCGTGAAGTCGCGAAAGCCGCCGGCTGAATACTTGACCACTTCGCCCTGTTCCACTGTCTCCATGTCGAACGCGGTTGCGACAATGTTGAACGCGATGAGGTGGGGCAGGTGGCTTGTGATCGCCAGCACGCGGTCATGCCGGGCCGCGTCCATCGTCTCGACCTTCGCGCCCAGCGCCTGCCAGAAGCGGGTCAGCGCATCAATGGCGGCGAGATATTCCGGCGATGTGTCGTCCCCGGGGGTCAGGATGTGCCAGGCATCACGGAACAGGGTCGCGAACCCGGCTTCCGGGCCGGATTGCTCGGTGCCCGCAATCGGGTGTCCGGGAATGATATGGATGCGGCCATCACCGGCCGCCGTCAGGGCTGCCGCTGCTTCGCCCTTCACCGATCCGACATCGGTCAGGATGGCGCCGGTCTTCATGTGCGGAACCGCTTCTGCCGCGACGGCGCTGAGGGCGCCGACCGGCACGCTAAGGAACACGCAATCGGCGTTCGCGACAGCGTCTGCCAGCGTGTCCGCGACGGCGCCAAGTTCCAGTCCCCTTGCCCGGTCGCGTACATCATCGCTGGCATCGTAGAGAATGACAGACCCTGCGGCGCCATATTCGGCGGCAGCACAGGCAATCGAAGCGCCGATCAGGCCGGCGCCGACAATGGCAATCGAGGGGAAGACAGGGTCGGACATTCAACGCACTCTTGTTCAGGCAATATGCGCTGCTCTGGTGTGCAAAGCGAAGGCCAAGGTCAAGGGTCGTACGAACTTAATCCGGACGGTGCGATGCCGTTGACGGCCGCAGCGACGGTTTGGCGCGGCTGTTTTACGCCTGCGAGGCATTACATACGCAATTGATACGGAGACTTACATGGCAAAAACCTCGCCCATCCTGGCCGGTCTGCGCTTGCGCTGCGGTAATTGCGGAAAAGGCAAGCTGTTCTCGGGCTATCTGAAGCTCAATTCCGCTTGCCCCGTTTGCGGACGCGACATGACGGCAGCCGATACGGCGGACGGCCCTGCCTTCTTCGTTGGCTTCGGCGTTCTGGTCCTGCTTGCGCCATTCCTGTTCCTGCTGCCGATGAGCCCGCTTCCGGTCGTGGCAAAGGCATTTGCTTTTGCCGCACTGTGCGCGGTCCTGGTCGGGCTGTGCCTGGTTCTCCTGCCGGTCGCCAAGGCAATCCTGCTCAACCTGCAGCTTCACCATGGCGCCCAACAGGTCACCTCGTCAGACATCAAGGATCGCTAGTTCGCGGCGCTCCAGCCGCCATTGCGATGCAGGGTGCCGAGCAATTCTTCCGGGCGAGTGACCCCGTGCAGCTTGTCGGCCGCGTCGGGACGGCCCAGCGCATAGCCCTGCAGGAAGTCGCATGCCAGCAATTGCAGGATGGCGGCCTGGTCTTCGGTTTCGACGCCCTCGGCGACGACCTTCATGTTGAGGCTGTGGCCAAGCGCAATGATCGATTTCAGCAATTGGCGGCCTGTCGGGCCGATATCGAGCTGCTGGATGAAGGCCCTGTCGATCTTCAGTCCGTCGAATTCGAATTGTTGCAGGTAGCTCAGCGATGAATAGCCTGTGCCGAAATCATCGAGGAGGACCTGTACGCCCATTTCACGCAGGCGTTTCATCGTCCGTTGCGCTTCACCCGTATGGGAAATCAGCACGCCTTCGGTAATCTCGATATGCAGCAATGACGGGTCGATGCCATGGCGTTCGAGCGCCGCTTCGACGCTGCTGGCGAATCCGTCGACGCGGAACTGCACGGGCGACACATTGACGGCAATGGGTATCGTCTTCTGGCGTGTTATCTCCAGCATGGCTTGGTCGAGCGCCCAGGCGCCGAGTTTCGAAATAAGGCCGCTTTCCTCGGCAATCGGAATGAACACGCCTGGCGATCCAGCCTGGCCCGGCTTGCCCGGCCACCGCATCAGGGCCTCTGCGCTCATCACCTTGCCGGTGCGGGCGCACACGAGGGGTTGGTAGACCAGCTGGAGCTGGTTGTTCATCAGGGCCAGGTCGAGTTCCGAATTGATCGTGCGGCGCAATTGAAGCACTTCGTCCATCGCGGGCGAGTAGACCCGGATGCTCTCCTGCTTTTCGCTCTTCGCCGCGAACATCGCGACATCGGCGCGGCGCAGGATTTCCGTGGCCGGCGTGTCGTCTTTCCGGGTCGGCGCAATACCGATGCTGGCCTTGATATTGATAACATCGTCGCGGATGCGAAACGGCGCATCCAGTGCCTTGTCGATTGATTGGGCTGTTTGCGTCGCGCGGATCTCCGCATCGTCCCGCATGATCAGCGCGGCGAATTCGCCATTGCCAACGCGCGCGAGCAGGTCGCTCTGATGCAGGCAGCTCGACATCCGCATGGCGACCGCTCGTAGCAATTCGTCGCCGGTCTCATGTCCCAGCGTGTCGTTGACGACCTTGAACCCGTCGAGTTCCATGACCATGAGTGCGGAGTCCTGGCTTTCGGAACTGAGCGCATCGGTCAGGCGGTCGTGCAGGGTTGCGCGATTGGGCAATTCGGTGATCGGGTCTGTCGAGGCCAGCTTGCTGAATTGCTTGCGGACGATGCTCAGCTGTTCGGCATGCTGGGATCCCTGCCACAGGATCAGCGCCGCCAGCAGGGCCAGCGCGATGTTCGCGATTAGGATGGCCGACAGCCCGCTCATGAGAGCACCCGGTGCGTCGAGGCGTGAAATGAATGTGGCATGTAAGAGAACCCGGCCCTCAAGTTAAGCCGTCATTCTTACCGCCCCCCGGTGCACGAACGCTTTCGCCGCGCGACCAAATATGGCGGCGCGCGTTAACGTGCGATTTGTCATGATTTTGGGCGCTGCGGCGCCAATCAGCCCGTCAGGGCCTGCTCGTCGCGCTCGCCCGTCCGGATCCGGACGACCGAGTCCACTGTGTGGACGAATATCTTGCCGTCACCAATCGTGCCGGTGTTCGCTGCGGAGATAATCGCATCCGAGAAACGATCCACATCCGCGTCCGCGCAGGCGACCTCGACCCGCACCTTGGGCAGGAGGCGGACCTCGTATTCAGCGCCGCGATAGACTTCCGTCTTGCCCTGCTGACGGCCATAGCCGCGCACTTCCGAGACGGTCAGTCCGGTGGCGCCGGCTTCCGACAGGGCGTCAATCACCGCGTCGAGGCGGCTGGGCTTGAAGATTGCAGTCACGAGTTTCATGGTCGGCCAGCCTTCTGTTTTGTGCACCTGCGAACGTACCTGCCGCACCGCCCGCGTCAATGCCTTTTGCGACCTGAGCCCGTTGCGGGCTTGGCAATGCGTGCCCGCTCGACAACCGGAGCGACCGCGCCGCCGCCGGGCGATGCATACAGCCGCTTGACCGCCTCGACCAGAACCACGCCGCCAAGGCCCGGCGTGATGACGCGGCCTATGGCGTCCCAGCCTTCGGCGGCGGCGGTCACGATACCGGTTGAAACAGGCGGCATGTAGAGCGCGCTTGAACTGGCTGTGACCTGGAACAGGCCGACCGAAAGCAGGTTCATCAGCTGGGCCCGGCTCCAGGGGCGGCCCTGGCCGAATGGTGTGCGCGTGGCCCGCGACCAGAGCCCGGCGCGGTTTGAGGCGGCAAGGACGATGCGGCCTTCCGGTGACATCACGCGCCAGACTTCGCGCAGGTAGGCACGCGGGTCGCCTGTTTCCTCAAGACCGTGCAGCACGATCACCCGGTCGAACATGCCGTCCGGAAAGGGCAGGCGCAGGTCGCCCACCGACACGGCGGCATTGCCCCGTCCCGTCGGGTCCCAGCGCACCGGTCCATGATCGTATGGCACAGCCGCCACGCTGCGGCTTGGGTGTTCGCCGAACGTATCGAGCACCGGTATCGCGTAGCCAAGCCCCAGCAGTGAGAGATTGTTCGCGTCACCCCAAAGGTCGATCAGCTTGGCCGACAGGATGCGTGACGCCGCACGCCCTAACGGGGAGGCATAGAATCGTTGTAGCGTGACGGCATCCTGACGCATCGACTTCCCTGTGTTAGATCAAGGTCCTGTAAGAACTCATAGCGGCAATGGAGCCCCCAGAACATGTTCCAGATACACCAGTTTCCCTGCCTGAATGATAATTACGGATTTCTCGCGCACGATTCAGCCTCGGGCGAAACGGCCGCTATCGATACGCCCGATGCGCAGAAATACCTTGCCGAGGCCGCCGCGAAAGGCTGGACGATCACGCAGGTATGGAACACGCACTGGCACCCTGACCATGCCGGCGGCAATCTCGCGGTCAAGGACGCCACCGGGTGCACCATCATCGGGCCCGCCGGCGAGGCGGAGAAAATTCCCGGCATCGACCGTGCGGTGAAGACCGGTGACATTGTGACTCTGGGCGACATCGAGGCTCATGTGATCGATGTGCCCGGCCATACGCTCGGTCATATCGCCTATCATCTGCCGACGGAATCAGTCGCCTTTGTCGGCGATGCCGTGTTTGCCCTCGGCTGCGGACGCGTCTTCGAAGGCAATCCGGAAATGATGTGGCAAAGCCTGACGCGGTTGAAAGGCCTGCCGCCCGAGACCGCCCTCTACTGCGCCCATGAATATACGGCCTCGAACGCGAAATTCGCCGTCACGGTCGATCCCCGTAATGAGGCCCTTGCCGCCTATGTGAACGAGATCGCCGCAAAACGTGCCCGCAATGAGTGGACCGTGCCGACGCAGCTCTCACGCGAACTGGCGACCAACCCCTTCCTGCGGGCCGACGATCTTTCCCTGCAGGCCGCCATGGGCCATCCCGGCGACGCCGTGGCGACCTTCGCCGAGATTCGCGGCCGCAAGGACCGGTTCTGATGGACGCCATTTCGGGAGACCTCGGCGCCAACGAGATCATCCGGATGCTCGATTTGAAGCCGCACCCGGAAGGCGGCCATTATGCCGAAACTTTCCGCGCCCCCGCCATGCACGGCTACCGGCCGGCCTCCACCGCCATCTATTTCCTGCTGCAGGCTGACGAAGTCTCCGCCTGGCACCGGGTCGACGCCGATGAAGCCTGGTTCTGGCATGCCGGCGGTCCGCTGGTGCTGACACTGTCGCCGCCGGACGGGAACGGCGCCGAGGCGTTCGAGCTGGGCCCCGATCTGCGCGCGGCCCAGCGCCCGCAAGTGCTTGTCCCCGCGCACCATTGGCAAACCGCCGAAACGCTTGGTGCATGGACGCTGGTCAGCTGCACGGTCGCGCCCGGTTTCGAATTCAAGGGATTCGAGCTCGCCCCGCCCGGATGGCGGCCGCGGCCCTGACGGTGCCTTCAGGCAAAGAAAAACCGGACAGCGCGGGGCCGGTCCGGTTCTTCCTGTTGCGCATGATGCGTTCGGTCTAGCCCGCGATATATTGCGCGCCGTTCACCGTCATCGTGGCGCCGGTGATGAAGGCGGCATCATCGCTCGCCAGATAGGCGCACATCGAAGCGATTTCTTCCGCCTTGCCGAGACGGCCGACCGGGATGGAGGCGATAATGCCGTCAAGCACCTTCTCGGGCACGGCCTGCAGCATTTCCGTATCGATATAGCCCGGGCAGACCGCGTTCACGGTAACGCCCTTCTTGGCGCCTTCCTGGGCGAGGGCCTTGGTGAAACCGATCAGGCCCGCCTTGGCAGCTGAATAGTTCGCCTGGCCGAACTGGCCTTTCTGTCCGTTGATCGACGAGATGTTGATCACCCGGCCGAAGCCGCGCTCGCGCATGCCGTCCCAGACCTGGCGGGTCACGTTGAAGGCCGATGTCAGGTCGACATTGATGACCTGCTGCCACTGGTCGAGCGACATTTTGTGGAACGGCGCATCGCGCGTGATCCCGGCATTGTTGATGACGATATCGATCGGGCCGAGATCGGCTTCGATCGCGGCGATGCCCGTGCCGACGGCGTCATAGTCGGCGACGTCGAACTTGTACGTCTTGATGCCCGTTTCGGCTTCGAATTTTTTCGCGGCCTCTTCATTGCCGGCATAATTGGCCGCAACCTTGTGGCCCTTGGCTTTCATTGCCACGCTGATGGCGTGCCCGATGCCGCGCGTACCCCCTGTCACCAATACTGTTTTCGTCATGCCTATTTCCTCCGGCGTTAAGTTGAGCCCACTCGTAGCCTTCATGGGCCTGAGACTTCAACTGGGAGATTGGTCACACGCAATTTCTGTGCAAACATTGCTGCATAGCACAATAATTGCTTCTCCTTTTTGGAGAACAGAGGGCAGGACATGGCCAAACAAAATGGATCGTCATCGACGATCATCATCAAGAAATACGCGAATCGTCGACTTTACGACACATCCACCTCGTCCTACGTGACGCTGGACCACCTCTCGGAACTCGTCCGCGAAGGCCGGGATTTCGAGGTGCGTGACGCGAAATCAGGCGAGGACCTGACCCGCCAGGTGCTCACGCAGATCATTTTCGAGCAGGAAACAAAGGGCGAAGGCGCGTTGCCATTGAACTTCCTGCGCCAGCTGATCGGTTTCTATGGCGGGGGGGCCCAAACCTTCCTGCCGGCCTTTCTCGACATGTCGATGAACAGTTTTGCCGACACGCAGAAGGAATGGCGCAAGGCGGCCAATCCGATGTCAGCTTTTGAAAAACAGGCCAAACGCAACATGGCCATGTTCGAACAGGGCATGAAAATGTTCATGCCGACGCTCTACAAAGCGTCCCAAACCGAGAAACCGGCGCCGACAAACCCGATGCTCGACTTCCAGGCTGAGGCCCTCGCGGCCATGCAGGCCCAGATGCAGGCCATCCAGGACCAGCTCGCGGACCTCGCGAAGAAAGACTAGCCGCCCTCCCGTCATCGGGATATCGCTCTTGGCGCAACATGCCGCCCGGATAGTCTGGATTCTAGTCGGGCGAAGGCGTTTGATCCTTGCCAGTCGCCTTTTGCTTGCCCTTGTCAGGCGTGGCCGCTGGCGCCTTGGGCACTTGCGGTGTGGTGTAGCTGGCGGTTTCGGAATCGGGGCCGAGAAGGATGGTCTCGCCGCCGCCTTTGAAATGGTCGACCGGCACGTCCTTGTCAGGCGCGTGCGGTCCCGCTCCCGGCAGCATCTGCTTGCGCCTGCGGCGCGCCGCTGTTTCGATCTGTTCGGCCTCTTTGGGCGTCGTGCGGGGGCGGGCCTCGCGAGGCAGGGTTCTCCTTGTCATCATGGGTCTCCTTTCCACTGATCAACGAGGGGACATCCCGAACGTTCCGGTGCTGGTGGGATGTTTCCAGCCGCGCATGGGAGGCGATATGGCCCCAATACGAAAACGGCCCGCCGCACGTTCGTGGGGCAGGCCGTTCTGTCTCGGGTCCGGGGTCCGGGGCGTCAGACGTCCCCAGCCACGCCAAAGTCGCGCCGGGCCGACACGATTGTCACCACGACACCGGCCAGCACGTCCAGCAGGGCCATCGACATCAGGATGAAGAAGGTCGAGGTCGCGAAGTTCGGCAACAGCAGGAACTGGATCAGGCAGACGATGAACAGCATCATCGAGATCGCGTGATTGATGATGGTCGACGTGCCGGTACTGGTCGATTTCAGGATTTCGAGGAACAGGAACACGATGGCCAGCAGCAGGATCGCGTCGCCCTTGGTCAGCATCCAGTCGACGCCGGAAATCATCGGCAGGTGCATGAAGGGTCCGTTCAGCAGTTGCAGGATGGGCGCGCTGGTCGCCCGCACCAGTTCGCCCTGCGCGTTCACGGTCTCGACCGCGCCGCCAAAGCCGAGGGCCAGGAGATTGTAGAGAGCCACCGGAATAACCAGCAGCGGAAAGATTCCGAAAATAGCGCGCATCAGGTTCCCCTTGTCATATGAGTCGTTTGAAGCATGATTGTTCCGCTTGTCACGCTCTCGCTTGGCGATCGCCGCTCCCGCCAGCGCGATCTTTGTGTTTTTGCTCATGTCACCTCCACCCGTCGTCCGGCTGAGTTAACACGAGGTTTACCGTATCGCGCGCGATGACGCGAGCAGATTTCCCCAGACCGGACAGGTCGCCGGGCCCGCAATGCCAGATTAGCGGAAAATGCGGCCATTTCGGGTCATCATGTATTCTTTAAGGAGGTGCGCATGCCATCCTTGCACATTCTCACCGGACCGCCCGGGAGTGGCAAATCGACCGTCCTGCGGCGCCTGTCCGGAACCTGCCACATAGTTGAAGAACCGGCACGGCGCGTTCTGGCCGAGCAGCGCCGCGAGGACGGGCAGGGCACGGGCGACCGGGACCCGGCCCTGTTCGTGGCGCTGATGCTGGAACAGGCGATCCGCGACCATGACGCTGCCCTGTCAGCGCCCGGTCCTGTCGTCTTTGACCGGGGCCTGCCGGACCTGCTGGCCTATGCCGCCTATTGGCAGCTCGATACCGGCCCGATCGACCGGGCGATAGCGGCGCGGGGCCGGGCGCGCAACGTCTTCTGGTTTCCGGCGTGGCGGGCGATTTACGCCCCGGATGATGCGCGCACCCTGGATTTTGCGGGCGCGGCAGCCTTCGGCGCCCTGACGCGCCACGCCTATCAGGGATTGGGTTATACGCTCATCGACATGCCATTGGCGGATGCTGAAACGCGGGCCGCCTTCATCCGGGACGCCATTGGCGCCTAGATCTCGTCCGCGCCGCCCGGATTGCGCCGGCGGCGGATCAGCCACATCACGCCGCGCAGGTCCGACAAGGCATCGTTCAGGCGGCCGAAATTGGTATAGTTCGAGGTGCCGGTGGCGCGCGGACGGTGGTTCACGTCCCGGAATTCCACCTTGTAGCCCTCGGCCCGCATCAGGGCCGGCACATAACGGTGCATATGGTCGAAATAGGGGAGCGAGATATAGGCGTCGCGATACAGCGCCTTGGTGCCGCATCCGCTATCGTCGCAATTATCCTTCAGCAGGCGCTGGCGGATATTGTTGGCAAATCGCGACCCGAAGCGCTTCCACGGCGTGTCCTTGCGGCTGGCCCGGCGGCCCATGACCATTTTCAGGTCGCTGGGGGCATCGGCGCGGGTCAGGGCGCGGTAAAGGTCCGGCAGGTCGGCCGGATCGTTCTGGCCATCACCGTCCAGCGTGCCGATCACGGGCGCCCGCGCTGCCAGGATACCCGACCGGATCGCCCGGCTTTGCCCGGCATTCTTGCGGTGCGCCAGAACCCTGAGCATCGGGAAGCGTGACTTCAGGTCTGACAGCACCGCCCGGGTGTCATCGGTCGAGGCGTCATCGACAAACACCATCTCGAAGGCGCGGCCGTCCAGCGCGCGCGCAATCTCTTCGATCAGCAGTTCGACATTACCGGCTTCATTGTGCACGGGCACGACGACAGAGAATTCAAGGGAACTGGCCAAAACAACGCGCCTTCGGGCTTGCGGGGAAAACGAACCACGCCTCATAACGAGGCAAGGCCGCAAAAGCGAGACCTTACCTCATCTGGCCCTGATTCCTGCCCAAAACCCCAAGACGCGCCCAACGCGACCCGCTACAAGGCAAAGCCATGACATTCCTCGACCGTATCTCGTCCGGCTGGAAAGCCTGGGTCCTGCTCTTCGTGATCACGTTCGGGGCCGCCGCGCCCGGCGTGTTCAACCTGCCTGCGCTCGACCGCGACGAAAGCCGCTTCGCGCAAGCCTCCAAGCAGATGCTGGAATCGGGCGACTATATTCGCCTGCGCTACCAGGACGAACTGCGCAACAAGAAGCCGGCAGGCATCCACTGGCTGCAAGCCGGCTCGACCGCTCTGTTCACCGGCGCCGAGGCGAAACAGATCTGGACCTATCGCGTGCCCAGCTGGCTCGGCGCGGCTCTGGCCACGCTCGCCTGCTTCTGGTGCGGCATCCCGCTGATCGGGCGGCGCGCCAGTTTCGTCGGCGCAGCCCTGTTCGGCGCGACGCTGCTGCTCACCAGCGAAGCCCACATTTCCAAGACGGATGGCGTGCTCGTCTTCCTGACCACGCTCGGCATTGGCGCGCTTGCGCGTCTCTACATGAACAAGGACCAGTCGAAACGCATGGCGCTCCTGTTCTGGACCGCGATGGGGCTCGTTTTTCTCATCAAGGGGCCGGTCGGCCCGATGGTCGCGGCCTATGCCGGCCTCGGTGCCTGGGTCTGGACCAGGGCGGCTGGCGGCAAGGGCGGCGACTGGTGGCGCGTCCTCCTCTGGTGGCCCGGCCCGGCCATCTTTGTCGCGCTCGTCCTGCCCTGGTTCCTGTGGATCCAGGCGGCAACAGGCGGCGAATTCATCAAGGGCGCCGTCGGCAAGGATTTGAAAGACAAGTTCACCGGTGCCTCCGAAGGCCATGGCGGCTGGCCCCTCTACCACCTGACGCACATGCCCGCCTGGTTCTTCCCGGCCACGCTGATGCTCGTGCCCGGCTGCGTCGCTGCCTGGCAGCGGCTCAAGCCGCGCGGCGATCTCGGCTGGAAATGGCTGCGCGATTCAGCGCTGATTTCCGCGTGCGTTTTCGCCTTCCTCGTGGTCCTCCTGTACGCCCTGCCCCACCTGCCGCGCCCGGAAGACACTGGCCTCGTCGCCAAGACGCTGACGACGCTCTCCACGCTGAAAACCCTGCCGGCCTTCCCGGCAGTGCTGCTCGCCGTGTTCTGGTACATTTCAGGCCGCGACGACTGGAAACACCGCTGGCCCATCGGCATTGATGGCCTGACGGACGAGACCCGCGCCATTCGCTTCCTCGTGGCCTGGGCGGCGCTCACCTACGCCTTCTTCGAGCTGATGCCCACGCTGCTCAGCCATTATATCCTGCCTGCTTATCCGGCCATCGGCCTGCTCTGCGGCTACGCGGCGGTCCAGCTGATGGACGGCAAGCGCATGCCGGTTAGCCGCTGGATTTCGCTCGCCCTGTTTGCCATCGGTGCAATCCTGTTGCTGGCCGTCTCGTTTCCCGGCGTCGCGATCTATTTCATGGAAGAGACCGCGGCAGATTTTACCACAGCCGCCTCCAGCCAGGTGCTTGAGGCATGGGCGTCCTATCGCAGCTTCCCCCTCTGGCTCTGGTGGCTCGGCTTCGTGCTGGTTGGCCTGGCCATTATCGAGTTTGCCCGCCGCCGGGACGGACTGGCCATCCTGTTCGCCATCGCCGCCAGCATTGCCATCGGCTGGCATATCCGCATCTTCATGCTGCCAAGCCAGGTCTGGCTCCAGCCGACCGAAACCGCGCGCGCCGCGCTTGAAGACGTCTGCGGCGTGCCGGGCGACGATGCCAATTGCAACACCACTGCGCCGCAGCGCATCCTCGCGCTTGGCTATGCCGAACCGAGCTATATCCTCACGCTCGGCACGCAGAACCTGCACCCGCCGGAAACCCCGCTCGACCTGCCGACGGACCCTGGCGCCTATCCGGTCGTCTACCTCGTCAATTTCGAGGACAGGAAAGCCGATCCCGCGATTACGGAAACCGTGGCCACGCTGCGCGCCGAAGCGGAAAAGCTGAATCTCTGCGTCACCGAGTCCCAGCCGCATTATGCGCTGAACTATTCGAACGGCGACCCGGTCAATTTCCGGGCCATCCGTTTCGATACGGGCGGGTGCCCCGGGGAATAGGGATCAATGATTTACAGGGCGGCGTTCGCCAATGAAATCAGCGCCGACAAGCTAGAAGCTGTAATCCAGCCGCACGCCAAAGGTGCGCGGGTCTGACCGGAACGTGTTGTAGCCGATGAAGCCATAGCCCGAGAGGGCATAGTCTTCATCGGTCAGGTTGCGGCCCCAGATGGTGAGGCCGAGGCCGGTATCCGCAAACTGGAATGCCGCTTCGGCCTGAAACGTGGTGAACCCCGCCTGCATCCGCGCATCAAGGCCTTCCGGGTCGAGATAATAATCGCCGCGATATTTCGCATGGGCCGCAAGGCTCGCGTTCACGTCCGGCGTCAGCGCGAATTCATAGCGCCCGCCCAGTGTGGCTGACACGTCCGGTGCGAAGGGCAGGGGATTGCCGTCAAACGTGGCGGCATTGCCGCCAATATCGGTGGTCTGGTCAATCTCCGTATCCAGCAGCGTCAGCCCGGCATCCAGTGTCAGGCCGGCAACGGGCCGCCAGGTCATATCGGCCTCTGCGCCATACACGGTGGCCGCATCCAGGTTCGACAGCGAATTCGACGTGATGCTCGAACCGTCCGGCAGTGGGAAGGTCACGAAGATACGCGCCTGCGGCGCATCATAATCCTGCCAGAACGCAGCGAGGCTCCAGCTCAGCGTGTCGGTGGGGCGCGCCTTGTAGCCAAGCTCATACGCCGTCACGGCTTCCGCATCGAACAGGCCCGCGTCGGTGAAATGCGTGGCATTGTTCTGCACCTCGCCATTGAAGCCGCCGGACTTGTAGCTGTTCGACACAGACGCATAGGCCTGCCCGGGCCCGACATCATAAGACAGCGCGGCGTTCCCGCTGAGGCGTGTCTCGTCAATTGCGTTCGAGCCGAAGGCAAGGCCCAGTCCGCCGACATTATTGTAGCCGATCGTGCCGTCATCAAACACATGCCGGCCGCTGCCATGCCCTTCGATTCGCTCATCGGTGACGCGCAGGCCCAGCGTGGCCGTCATGCGGTCTGTCAGGTCGAATTCATTATGCGTGAAGGCAGCGAGCGCCGTGCGCGACTGGTTGATGTCGGTAATCAGCGTCATTGCGGTTCCGGGCGACACGGGTGCTGGCCCGGCGCGGCTGCCTGCGCCGACATAGGGGCACGTGCCGAGCAGGGTGGCCGGGTCCAGTTCGCCGCACCAGATCGTGTAGGTCTGGCTGAAATCGTCGACCGATCCGCTGAGGCCGAACAGCGTGTGCCCGCCGGTCCAGTCCGTCTGCAGGCGGAATTCCTGCGAATACTGGCGGAACGACCGGTCATAGGCGAGGTTGGCATTGAAATCGGGGTTGCCGAACAGGGCTACGGCGCCATCGAAGTCGAAGCCGTATTGTTGCGCATAGCCTTCAAAGGCCGTCAGCGATGTGAGGTCCCAGCGTCCGAAAGTGCGGCTGTATTCCGCCGACACGCCATAGAAGGCATTATCCGTGTCCTGCAGGCCGTCTCCGGCCACGGCGATTTCATGATCGCCGAGGTCCAGGCTGTCATTGCGCGGCGTGGTGTTGACGCCATTGTCTTCCTCATAATGGGTGCGCACCAGCAGTTCGCCGCCGCCAGCATTCTCCCAGAGCAGGCCGAGACGCAGGCCGAACTCGTCGCGCACGCCGCCCGCATCCTCTGGCCCAGCCGTATTGTCGAGAGCCGCATCGCGCGACAGGTATCGCCCGGCGAGGCGATAGCTGAAGCCGTTATCCGACGCGTTCCCATAGGCGCCGCCAAGGTCCACGCGATTGAAATTGCCATAACCGGCGCGAACATAGCGTGCCTGGTCCGGGCCCGGTCGCGCGGTAATGAAATTGATCGCCCCGCCAGAGGCATTGCGGCCATACAGCGTGCCTTGCGGGCCTTTCAGAACTTCGATCCGGTCGAGGTCATACAGCATCAGGCCGGTCTGCACATTGGTCGCCAGATAGACGCCATCGGAATAGACCGCCGCAGCCGTTGGCGTTAGCGCCTGATGGTCTACCGCGCCGATGCCGCGGATCTGGAAAGCGACCTGTGTGCCATTGGCCACCGCCGCGTCGACGCCGGTCAGCAGGTCGGTAATGTCTTCTGCCCCGAGAAAGGCATCCGCGAGGCTGAGCGCATCTGAGCCGATCACGCTGACGGACATCGGAATGTCGGTCAGGGGTGCGGCGCTCGGCGTGGCGGTCGTGACGACCGGGTCGAGGCGCCGTGGCGCGTCGGCTGTATCCGCAAGCGCCGGGACGGCAAAAGCGGCGATCAGGAGCGGGGCGGGGAGGATACGGAAGGATTTCATCCGCCGCGCTTAAGCGAAGCGAGAATCGTTTGCAACTGTTGCATTTATTACAGGTAAAGTGACGCTACAGTCGCCTTTTTTGTGCCGTCCGAGGACCCGGACTTCAGCGCGGCGCGCGTTTCGCCAGGATGCGCTGCAGGGTCCGGCGATGCATGTTCAGGCGCCGGGCCGTTTCCGAGACATTGTGATTGCACAGCTCATAGACGCGCTGGATATGCTCCCAGCGCACCCGGTCCGCCGACATCGGGTTTTCCGGCGGGGCCGGCTTCTCGTCCTTGGTGGCGGTGAGTGCGCGGACGATGTCATCCACGTCGGCCGGCTTCGACAGGTAATCGACGGCGCCGGCCTTCACAGCGGCCACGGCCGTCGCAATCGCGCCATAGCCGGTCAGGATCACGGCGCGCGCGTCCGGGCGATGCTTTTGCAGCACGTCGACCACGTCGAGGCCGCTGCCATCTTCAAGGCGCAGGTCCAGCACGGCGAAGGCGGGCGGGTTCAGCCGGGCAATATCCTTGCCTTCGCTGACTGTCGAAACGGCGGAAACGATGAAGCCGCGCTGGGCCAGGGCCCGCGCCATGCGTTGAACGAACGGGCCGTCATCATCCATCACAAGGCAGGAACGGTCTTCCACATCCTTGAGGCTATCGTGCAGGTTTACAGACACTGGGCGGTCCATGGCCGCATTCCTTCTTGTGATTCCATCTCAATATAGGCCCATTGCACGGCCTAGGCCAATTTAGAAGCCTCTAGCGCTGCTCTTGGCCAGAGAGCCTGCACCACCGCGCCGCGCTTGGGCGGCGTCCGGTTGCGNGTCGCGATGCGTCCGCCCGTGCGTTCGATCAGCGTTTTGGCGATAAAGAAGCCCAGCCCCATGTCGCCCCCGCCCAGCTGGGCTTCGCTGCGCTGGGAGACGTAAGGCTCGCCGAGCTTCGGCATCACTTCAGCCGCAAATCCCGGCCCGTCATCGGTGATCGTGATGATCACCTGGTCGTCCGTCCATGACGCCACAGCCGTGACGCCGGTGTCGGCGAAGCTGACCGCATTCTCGATAAAGGCGCCAAGGGCATGCAGGATTTCCGGGCTGCGATTGAGGACCGGCGCTTTCGGTTCGCCCCGTTCCCCCGGCACCGCGCGCACGATCAAGTCGACGCCCAGCCCCTTGAACGGCGCAGCGGCCTCTTCGACCAGCGCGTCGAGCGGCATCAGCGCATGCACGATATCTGTCGCCTCGCGCGCCTCGCGTATGGTGGCGAGAATCGCGCGGCAGCGGTCTGCCTGCTCGGCGATCAGGCGGATGTCTTCGCTATGGGGGTCGTCCGGCCCGATTTCGGCGAGCAGTTCCTTGGATACGAGGTGAATGGTTGCCAGCGGCGTGCCGAGTTCATGTGTCGTCATCGCCGACATGGCGCCAAGTGCCGACAGCTTCTGTTCGCGCGCCATCACCACGCTGGCCGCATCGAGCGCCCGAACCAGCCTTGCCTCATCCTGGCTGACCCGGACTGCTGACAGGGAAAAGAAGACGAGGCCCACGACGAGCGCCGTGAACTGGCCCCACTGGAAGAGCGGGGGCAGGCTGATCGCCTCACCGCCCACCCAGGGCAAAGGCAGCGAGAAGAACGGCATCATCGCTGCCGATGCGAGCGCCAGGACGGCAATCATTGTCGCGCGGGCCTGCGAAACGGACAGCGCTGCTACGGTCACCGGCGCCAGCAGCAATAGCAGGAAGGGATTGGAAAGGCCGCCGGTCACCGTGATCAGCGCCGCCAGCTGCAGCGTGTCGAAGGCCAGTTGCAGGCTCGCCTCCCAGCCGCGCGTCAGGCGCTGGCTCTGGAAGGCAAAGGCCAGGAACACATTGAGCCAGGCTGATGCGGCAATGATCGCCAGGCACAGCGCCAGCGGCACTTCAAAGCCCAGCACGAAAGCCACGAACAAGACCGCCGCCGATTGCCCGGCCACGGCCAGCCAGCGCAGCGTGATGAATGTGCGCAGCCGCGTCCGCCCCAGCGCTGACTGTGCTGAGCCCAGCCCCTCGGGCGCCAGCGTGAACACGGCGTCGTCCAGCGCGTACCGGGAATCTCGGGTAATATCGTCCATGGACCTGCTTATGCGTCAGCGTGACGCTTGCGCCAAGCACGGCATTCCCGGCATATCGAAACCATGTTCCCTTTCCGCACCCTCCTCGTCGCGATCGGCACCCTTGCCGCCACCGCCTGCTCCCCCTCGGCACCCCCGTCCGACACCGCTGCCGCACCCGCAGCGCCCCGCTCCGGCGGGGCCAAATCCGGCTGCCTCAGCCGGTCCTATCCGGAGATCGGCGGGCCCATCTCGCTCGTCTCGCACACCGGTGAAGCCGTCACGGAGGACACGTTCAAGGGGCGTCCGACCTTGATTTATTTCGGATTTACCTATTGCCCGGACGTCTGCCCGATGACGCTGGTCAGCATCGCGCGCGCCTACAAGATGCTGCCCGAAGGCATCGAGCCGCCGCAAACGCTCCTGATCTCGGTCGATCCCGAGCGCGACACGCCCGAAGCCCTGACCCAATACGTAACAACCGCTGCGTTTCCCGATAATCTGGTCGGCTTGACGGGCACCAGGGAACAGGTCCGCGCGGCAGCCGATTCCTTCATCGCCGACTATTCGCGCATCGACGATGACAGCAGCTCAGCTGGCTACACGATGGACCATACGAGCCTGCTCTATCTGATGGATGCAGACTGGAAGCTGAAGACCTTCTTCACCCACGAGGACACGAGCGAGACGATCGCCGCATGCCTCGCCGAAGTGCTGGAAGAGTAGCAGCGAAAGCCTATTCGGCCGTCCAACCGCCATCGATCGAGAGTTCTGCGCCATTGATCTGGTCGGCGTCCGGCGAGCAGAGGAAGGCGGCAAAGCCCGCGATCTGCTCCACGGTGACGAATTCCTTGGTCGGCTGGGCCTCGAGGATCACGTCTTCAATCACCTGTTCCCGGGTCATCCCGCGCGCCTTGGCCGTATCGGCAATCTGGCCGTCAACAAGCGGCGTATGGACATAGCCGGGGCAGATCAGGTTGCAGCGCACGCCATGTTTCGCCCCTTCGAGGGCTGTCACCTTGGTCAGGCCGGCCAGGCCGTGCTTGGCGGTGACATAGGCTGACTTGAAAGGGGAGGCGACCTTGGCATGGGCGCTGCCCGTGTTGAGGATCCGTCCCCAGCCCTTTTCCTTCATCCCGGGAAGGGCCATGCGAGTCGTGTGGAACGCCGCTGTCAAGTTCAGCGCGATGATGAGATCCCACTTGGCGACCGGAAAATCCTCGATTGGCGCAACATATTGGACGCCGGCATTGTTGACGAGAATGTCGGCCCCGCCGAAATCGCGGGCGACATAGCCCATCATGCCCTCGATCGCGTCCGGGTTGGTGAGATCGGCACCCGAATATCCGACCTTTACCCCGAATTCCCGTTCCAGGCCGGCTCGCTCCGCTTCAATTGCGGCTTCGTCCCCAAACCCGTTGAGCACGATATTGCTTCCTTCGCGTGCCAGGCGGGTCGCAATCGCCATTCCGATACCGCTCGTCGAGCCGGTGACGAGTGCAGTTTTTCCGCTCAGCATGATGATGTCTCCTTGAGGCGCAGGCGCGCTGTGTTTAGGGATAAGGGCGGCCTCGGGAGGGCCTCGGACAATATGTGTTCAGGATAGGCGGGTTCAATGGACGGTGAAATTGGTGCTTTTGTAGAGGCGTTTCCGCGCTTTCTGATCTGGACTGCATCTGCGGGTGGTATGCTGGTTGTCGCAAGCACTATCTACGTATTGCTGACGCCATGGAAAGAACTTGCACTGGTAAAGGGCGGCAACGCCTCGGCGGGCCTCGCTCTGGCAGGCGCCATCACCGGACTCGCCATACCCATCGCGTCGACACTGGCATCGAGCGTGTCCCTGTTCGACCTCCTGATATGGGGCGTCATCGCCCTGTTGCTCCAGTTGATCGTATACCGGCTCGTGGACGTGTTGCTGCGCGACATTCCGCAGCGGATCGAGCAGGATCAGGCAGGCGCGGCGATCGTGCTGATTGCCGCAAAGATTTCGTCGGCGCTGATTCTGGCGGCTGGCTTGTGGGACCCGGCCCTGCAAAGGTTTTGAGTTGAGGAGACGCACACGCAGATGAGGTCGTTTGATTGGGTCCTTTACCTTGTGGTGTTCAGCGCCGTTGTCTGGACGTTGTTTGCCAATGAGCACAATGCGGATGCCCCTGAATCGCCTCCGACAGTGCTCGAGTCGGACGGCCCGACATTGCCGCCGCCCTCCATCCTCGACGAGCAGATACTGGTCCAGGTTGATTCCCCGAAGGATGGCATAGGCACGGCTTTTGCCGTCAATAATTCCGGTGACTGGATGACGGCACGTCATGTCGTTGAAGGCTGCAACAGCGTTGGCCTTCTGGTGGCGCCTGACCAATATGTCCCGGTCGCGCGCGTGACCGTTGATCCCGACCATGACCTCGCGCTCATTTCGACGGGCCGCAGCCCGGCCTCCGTGAAGCTCGCCCTTCAAGCGCCTCTGCGTGTCGGCGACGAGGGCTATCATGTCGGCTATCCGCAGGGACGGCCGGGCGAAGTCGCAACCAGGCTCCTGTCGCGATCCAAGCTGATCACGCGCGGGCGCCGCGATGGCGCAGAGCCGATCCTCGCCTGGGCCGAAATCGGCCGTACCCAGGGCCTTACCGGCACGCTTGGCGGTATTTCGGGCGGTCCCGTCTTCGACAAGGATGGCGGCGTACGCGGCGTCATCGTTGCTGAAAGCCCGCGCCGCGGCCGGATATACACGGCCGCGCCGTCCTCCATCGAAGCCTTCCTCACCAGTCTCGACGTTTCGACCGTGGAAGGCCCGCATGAGGCGTTCACGGTAAACACTTACGGACCGCAATCCGACAATGCCCGGCGTCGACTGCAAGTGGTCAAGGTTGCCTGCCAGGTGAAACCATGACCGATTTTGCCGCTCGCCTCGCCAATGCGGCCCGCACGCTGGGCCCGCTCTGCGTGGGAATTGACCCGCATGCCGGACGCGTGCCCGCCCTGTTCGGCGGTGACACGCCGGACGGGCTGGCGCGCTGGGGCGAAGCCATTGTCGGACAGGTTGTCGGCCGGGCCGGGATTATCAAGCCGCAAGTCGGCCTGTTCGAGCGGCTC